>Ga0209379_10000961_pt1 | contig 20384 bp, 20 predicted proteins | sample tdDd001_FD_187124 | JGI IMG/M metagenome (GOLD analysis project Ga0209379, IMG submission 187124) | Marine sediment microbial communities from the Atlantic coast under amendment with organic carbon and nitrate - tdDd00.1 (SPAdes)... | ecosystem: Environmental > Aquatic > Marine > Coastal >...
GTCCTGAGCCAGCTTCCTTACCCGCTGAGCATTGTGAATGTTCAGCCCCTGGTATAGCTTGTTCCAGAGCCAGCCGAGGAAGCGTTCGCCGCGTTTGATCAGCGAGTAGGAAAAATCAGCCGCGATCTCTTCCATCATATCAATGGCTTCTTTGCGGACCTTCTCGACAGGTACATCTCGGCTCTGGGCTTCTTCTGCCACGACTTTTTCAATGGCTTTGGAGGCTAACAGGCGTTTGAATAGTGCCTGGCGATCCGGCAGCTTCGGCCCGGAAGCGGCAAGTTGCTGGCGCGAGAAGTGGATTTTGGCCACGCGTGCCAGCTTGTGGGCGATAGAGTCATCGGTACCGTGATTGTCTGCCATATAGCGTAGGGATACCGGGGTACTCAGGCGTACCATACAGTCTCGTCCGCGGCCTAAAATGGTGCAGAATTTTTCCGGACCATTGAGCGGACGCAGTACCGGTTTGTGGTTCTCTTCCTTGCCCGGTTTTCGACCCCAGAGAATCGCCGCGGGAACGACCTGAAGATCGAGCTCGGCATCCTGCTTATGTTGCTCGAGCAGTGCGGTGAACAGATCAATGGACTCTTGCGGGAGCTCGCCATCTGAACCGAACACACTCGGACCGTCGGAGATATAGACATAGCGTATGTACGGCTTGCCATCAATTTCCAGGGGTGACAGCGGATCAGGCAGCCCCAGCTCTTGGGTACTGCTGCGCAATGTCATCAAATCGGTGTTAGAGCGAAACGGTAGAATATAGATAATCGGTCGTTCTAGATCGAGTTCCAGATCAGCGACCGGATCAGAAGGTATTGAATGGGTTTTAACCAGCAGAGAAAGCGGCAAATTCAATAATTTTCGATAGATTTTCTGCCAACTTGACATATCTTTTTACTAGCCTCGAATTCTTAATGCGAGGCAAGGATAGCAGAAAACGCGTGTCGTTTTGCAGCGATATACCACATACTTTCGGTTAAATCTTATTGTAAATGATATTTAGTGCTAACCAGTTGGTCTTGTTGTGCATATTCACGACGTATTGATTTTTGACTGAAAACGATGCTGATGATCAGTACGTCTGGTATCCGGATCCCACCAAGCGCAATGATTCGCTGCTGGCTGGATGAGAAACGGATTAGAGGAAAATTGCTCTTTTCGTAAACAATTGTCTTTTCAACCTTGTTAACACTGGATATACTCACAGTGAACTGTATAAAAAGACAGGGTGAGTCATGAAGCCGTTAACGCCGCGCCAACAAGAAGTCTTTGATTTGATCAAAGCAAAAATTGAAGATTCTGGAATGCCGCCAACACGTGCTGAAATAGCCCGTGAACTCGGTTTCCGCTCTGCCAATGCTGCCGAAGAGCACCTTAAAGCATTGGCACGCAAAGAAGTGATTGAGATCATTCCGGGTGCATCCCGTGGGATCCGTCTGCTTGTCAATAATGATGATGCCCGAGAGCAAGGCCTGCCGCTGATTGGCCAGGTGGCTGCCGGTGAGCCGATACTGGCTCAGGAGCATGTCGAGACGCATTATGAAGTCGACCCGGCACTGTTTAAGCCCCGTGCTGATTTCCTGTTGCGGGTCAATGGCATGAGCATGAAAGATATCGGTATTATGGATGGCGATTTATTGGCTGTGCATAAGACTCAGGACGTTCACAATGGTCAGGTGGTCGTTGCCCGTGTTGAGGATGATGTCACTGTAAAACGTCTCGAGAAGAAAGGTTCCCAGGTGCTGCTGCACGCGGAAAACGAAGAGTTTGCGCCGATTGTGGTTGATTTGAACCATCAGCAGTTGTCGATTGAAGGTATTGCCGTCGGTGTGATCCGCAACGCTGACTGGATGTAGCTTTTTATTCGGCAGCCGACTTGGTCGGCAGCATAATACAGACTTTTGCAGCTCAAGATGAAGAACTGTTCATTATTTGTGTAGAATGTTTTGCAAAAGTTAATGATAGTCATTATCATCCCCTCATGATCAGATGGAGGTGATAATGACCAACTCTTCCCGTTACCACATACCTACCGCCTTGCTTCAACCTTTATGGCTGCGTAGTCGCGAGAGCCTAGAGGATGACGGCCTGATCTATGATCCTGTCGCTGCAGCAGCGTGCAGCCAGTGCTATCTCAAGCCGGATTGCTTATCGGGCAATGTGACTGAACGTCAGCTGCTCCATGCGACTTTGACCCTGCAATGTGACCGCCAGGTTCAGCAGTTTTTGCGTCGTCATCCCAACGGCTGGATCATCAATGTCGGTGCCGGCCTTGATACCCGCTTCTATCGTCTCGATAACGGGCGTTGTCGTTGGTTTGAGCTCGATACCGACGAAAACTTATTGTGGCGCGAGCGTCTTTTCCACCGTAGCGAGCGCTATACGATGCGGCCTGGTTCAGTCACCGATCTCTCTTGGCTCAAGTCGCTACCGGTGATGAATAATGCGCCGGTTATGCTGCTGTGTGATCAGGCCTTGCTGCAATGCAGTAGTAGTGAGCTGGTTCATTTCATCCAGCGTATGGGCTGCCATTTTAGCCAGATTGAGGTGTGTCTGGCGATTGCCGGTGATCGCTGTAGCTCGGCAATAGCAACCAAAATGGGCGCGGGCGACTACCGTCATGGTTACAGAGATCCCGTGCAGCAGGTGTTGAACTGGCTGCCCTGGGCTGAGCTGATCAGTAGCCATAGCCCATTGGATCACCACTGTACCCGCTGGCGTTCATGGCAGCGCTGGATTGCAAAAATCCCTAGCTTAAAATATCGCCTGACACCCGTCTTAGTGCATTTCCGCTTGTAGTTTGTCCTGCTGCCCTGCGATTAGCCCCTCCTCAACCTGTTACTCTGTTGTGATATCCCCTTTGTACGTTTCATTTTTTCTGTTCAATTTATTGCTCATTTTTTCGATCCTGTCCTAAGTTAAATGTAAATAAAATGTTATTTGCATTGCACTAATTTGCCCATGAGAAGAGTGACAAGTGCATTTTACTGACCTGCTCTTGAAGTAAATCAGGACGACGGAAAGGAGGGATCCGGGTGAAGAATCGCCAATTGATCTGGGGATCACTGGTTGCGGCTATGACGCTGCCTGTGACCGCCGAAACGGAAACAATGCGCTTGAACATGACCGAGGGTGTTACTGAAGTCAGCCAGCGTGTATTTGATCTCCATATGACCATTCTCTATATCTGCGTTGTGATTGGTATTGTGGTATTTGGTGTCATGTTCTGGTCGATCATTCATCACCGCAAATCCAAAGGGTCTGTCGCGGCCTCCTTCCATGAAAGTACCAAGGTCGAGATTCTGTGGACCATCATCCCCTTCGTTATTCTTATTGTGATGGCGGTACCGGCCACCAATACGTTGCTGGCAATGGAAGATACCTCGGAATCTGACATCACCATTCAGGTTACCGGCTCGCAGTGGAAATGGCATTACAGCTATTTTGACGAAGATGTTGAATTTTACTCACTGCTGGCGACAACCTCTGCCCAAATAGCGAATGAGCGCGACAAGCGGGAAAACTATTTGCTCGAGGTTGATAGGCCTCTGGTATTGCCTGTCGGGCAGAAAGTGCGATTTTTGATCACCTCGCAGGATGTGATCCACTCCTGGTGGGTACCGGATTTTGCCGTTAAGAAAGATGCCAATCCAGGTTTTATCAATGAGGCCTGGACCCGGATAGACAAGCCCGGCATCTATCGTGGCCAGTGCGCCGAGCTATGCGGAAAAGACCACGGTTTTATGCCGATTGTCGTGATTGCCAAGCCTCAGGCTGAGTATGACCAGTGGCTCCAAACCACCAAGGTTGCCCAGCAGCAAGCCTATGAAGAAGAACAACGGCTGCTGGCCATGGAGATGTCATTGGATGAGCTGATGGAGCTGGGCGAGCAGGTCTATAACACGCGCTGTGCAATGTGCCACCAAGTGAACGGCAAAGGGTTGCCTGGTGCATTTCCCGCTTTGGCTGGCCAGGGATTATCAATTGATTCGGCGAAGAAGCTCGAACATATCAGCATCGTCGTTCATGGACGCAGCGGGACCGCCATGCAGGCGTTTGGCCCCCAGCTTAGCCTGAAACAGCTGGCGGCAGTGATTACCTATGAGCGCAACGCCTGGGGAAACAGTACGGGTGAAACGGTTCAGGCGGCAGAAGTGCAGGCTGTCCTCAATGGTGAAGAGCTTTAAGGGAGGTTGAAATAATGACGGATATGCTGCGCGAACAAACTGAGGTCGAAGACACTGAGACTAAGGCCCATCACGAACATCACCAGAGTGGACTTAAGCGCTGGCTGTTTACCACCAACCACAAAGATATCGGCTCGCTGTACCTGATGTTTAGCTTCGCGATGTTTTTGGTGGGTGGTGCAATGGCCATGGTGATCCGGGCCGAGCTGTTTCAACCGGGCCTGCAGTTGGTGGAACCGAATTTTTTTAACCAGATGACCACCGTTCATGGCCTGATCATGGTCTTTGGTGCAGTTATGCCCGCCTTTACCGGGCTGGCAAACTGGATGGTCCCGATGATGATCGGGGCACCGGACATGGCGCTGCCGCGGATGAACAACTGGAGCTTCTGGATTTTGCCATTTGCCTTTTCCCTCCTGCTGGCCTCGCTGTTCATGGAAGGGGGGGGACCAAACTTCGGTTGGACCTTCTATGCGCCGCTGTCGACGACCTTCAGCCCACAAAGCACCGGCTTGTTTGTGTTTGCGATCCATATTATGGGGATCAGCTCTATCATGGGGGCGATCAATGTGATCGTGACCATCATTAACCTCCGCGCTCCGGGCATGACCTACATGAAGATGCCGCTGTTTGTCTGGACCTGGCTGATCACCGCATTTTTGCTGATTGCCGTCATGCCGGTGCTGGCCGGGGCGGTGACTATGGTGCTGACCGACAAATACTTCGGTACCAGCTTCTTTGATGCTGCCGGCGGCGGGGATCCGGTGATGTTCCAGCATATCTTCTGGTTCTTCGGTCATCCGGAAGTCTATATCATGATTTTGCCGAGTTTCGGTATTATCTCTGCGATTATTCCTGCGTTTTCCCGTAAGAAGCTGTTTGGCTACAGCTCGATGGTCTACGCGACTGCCTCGATTGCGGGTCTGAGCTTCTTGGTGTGGGCGCACCATATGTTTACCACCGGCATGCCGGTGGCGGCCGAGCTGTTCTTCATGTACTGCACCATGCTGATCTCGGTGCCGACCGGGGTCAAGGTCTTCAACTGGGTCGCCACCATGTGGCGCGGCTCGCTGACGTTCGAGGTACCGATGCTGTTTGCCATAGCCTTTATCGTGCTGTTTACCATCGGCGGTTTTTCCGGCCTGATGCTGGCGATTACCCCGGCTGACTTCCAGTACCACGATACGTATTTCGTCGTCGCACACTTCCACTATGTACTGGTCTCGGGGGCTATCTTTTCCATCATGGCGGCCGCCTATTACTGGCTGCCCAAATGGACCGGCTACATGTTCGACGAAAGGCTGGCGAAGTGGCACTTCTGGTGCTCGATTGTCTCGGTCAATATTCTGTTCTTCCCGATGCACTTTCTCGGTCTGGCCGGGATGCCGCGCCGGATCCCGGACTATGCGTTGCAGTTTGCCGATATCAATGCCGTGGTCAGCGTGGGTGGGTTCCTGTTCGGCCTGTCGCAGCTGATCTTCCTTGCTGTGGTTATCAAGTGTGTCCGCGGCGGCGAGAAGGCGTCGGCCAAACCGTGGGACGGTGCCGAAGGGCTTGAGTGGACCGTAGCGTCACCGGCCCCGCACCATACCTTTTCTACGCCACCGAAGATTGACTAGGGGGCACCATGAGCAAGCCGTCTGCCCCGGGGCAGGAAAAAAGGAACAATCAACGCTCTGTCTGGTCGCTGGTGGGGCTGGCTATTGCCATGTTCGGTTTTGCCTTTGCTCTCGTGCCACTGTATGACGTGTTTTGCGATATTACCGGCATTAACGGCAAGACCGCGGATGCACCGGCTGCAAGCAGTATGACGATTGATACCCAGCGTCAGGTGACGGTGGAGTTCGTTGCCTATATCAATCCGGGAATGGAATGGACCTTCGAGCCTGAGGTGCGGCGGATCGTCGTGAATCCCGGCCAGACTCAGACTATCAACTACGCCGCCCGCAATCTGACCCGGCATGCGAGCATCGGTCAGGCGGTACCCTCGGTGACTCCGGGACTCGGCGCCCAGTACTTTAACAAGATTGAATGTTTCTGCTTCAACCGTCAGCCGCTCGAGGCGGGGGAGTCGGCGCAGCTGCCTCTCGTGTTCTATGTTGATCCGGAGCTGCCGGAGGATATTCACACCCTGACGTTGGCATACACCTTATACAACGCCCAGCCGACTGCCACGGCACAAACGCAATGAGGTTGAAAGATGGCGAATCCATACACTGAACATGATCAATCGATGAAAACGCCGCATGAGCACTACTATGTGCCGGAAGCCAGTATTTGGCCCATTGTCGGTGCCGCCGCCCTGTTTCTTATTGCTCTTGGCGCTGGTGCGACGGTAGGTGATTTGTTTAACGGTCAGGGACCGTGGATATTGCTGTCCGGTGTCGGCCTGCTGCTGCTGATGCTGGTTGGCTGGTTCCGGGATGTTATCCGTGAATCGATGGGCGGGTTGTACAGTAGCCAGATGGATCGCTCTTTCAAGCAGGGCATGAGCTGGTTTATTTTCTCGGAAGTGATGTTCTTTGCCGCCTTTTTCGGCGCCTTGTTCTATGCCCGGATGATTGCGGTTCCCTGGCTTGGCGGGGCGGGAAATAATGCCATGACCCATGCCGTGCTGTGGCCGGAGTTTATCGCCCAGTGGCCGTTGGAGCTGACGCCGGGCGGAACCGAAACTCAGGGTATGGGGCCATTGGGGCTGCCGCTGTATAACACCATGATCCTGCTAACGTCGTCGGTGACGGTCCATATTGCCCATACCGCACTGGAACGGGGTGACAGGCCTCGGCTGACGTTGTTCTTGCTGCTGACAGTATTGCTGGGCTCGCTGTTTGTCTACCTCCAGGGGGTAGAGTACATCCATGCCTACCAGGATATGGGGCTGACACTGGACTCGGGTGTGTACGGCAATACCTTCTTTTTGCTTACTGGTTTTCACGGCCTCCATGTGACCCTGGGGACTGTGATCCTGTTTATTGTATGGCTGCGGATATTAAGAGGGCACTTTTCGCCCGAGAAGCATTTTGCCTTCCAGGCCGGTGCCTGGTACTGGCATTTTGTCGATGTCGTCTGGCTCGGGTTGTTTGTCTTCGTCTATATACTCTGAGATGCGCAGTACTTCGCTGACAAGGTTGGCCTTGGGTTTCTAGTACGGCCTTGGATTCGGGGTGATATAACCGCTGGCTAGCGCGAGCAGCAGCAAGGCAAAGACGATGGCTGAAATCATGACTCGCCGGCCAAGGTAACGGCTCATGGGCTGGTTGTTCTGGCCTCTGAGCATTGCCGGCAGGGCACGAAACAGGTTGAGAACAATAAACACGAGCAGGCAGACGATAATCGCTTTTAGCAGCATAGGTACTCCAACAGATCACAGGTGAGCATGCGAAGGATTGGTTTCATACTTTTTACTGTGGCGGTACTGGTGACATTGGTCAAGCTTGGTTTATGGCAAATGTCGCGGGCGCAGGAAAAAGAGACGTTGAGCTCGGCTCTCAAGTATCGCAGTGAGCAGATGTATTACAGCCTGGCCAGTCTGCCTAGTGATCCGCGCTGGTACAGCCTGACCTTGCGCGGTGAGTTTGAACATAGCAAGGCTGTACTGCTTGATAACCAGCTTTACCGTGGAAGGCCGGGATACCATGTGCTGTATCCGTTTGTTGCAGATAACGGTTGGGTGCTGGTCAATCTTGGTTGGATAGCGGCGCCTGATTACCGTGAGCAGATACCGGTATTGCCTGAACACCATGGCGAGCTAAGAATATCCGGGGTGATCGCTCCCCCTTCATCGTTGCTGGAATTGAGTTCCGTTCCCCTGGGCTCTGATTGGCCGCTGCGAGTACAGAACCTGCACATTGACAAGCTGAGCGAGAAAATGGCATTGCCGCTTAGGCCATGGGTTTTACAGATCGATCCTGACAACCCGGTAGCCCAGCAACAGACATGGACACCGGTAGTGGTCGGGCCCCAGAAGCACTATGCCTATGCCGTGCAGTGGTTTTTGATGGCGCTCGCAATAACCGGGCTTGCCGGCTGGTGGTTGAAACGGAGCAAGATATGAAGAAACACGGAACGTTGTTGTTGTTACTTAGTGCATTTTTGCTACCGGTTGTACTGGCCAAGTTGGTACTGGATTTGAACTGGTATCAGGGAGGCGTGACAAACCGCGGCGAGTTGCTGTCTGCTCCTTTGGCGTCTGACTGGCTTGGTCAAAAGGGTAGGTGGCAGCTGGTCTACCTGATGCCGGATGAATGTGACGAGCTATGTGTTGGCGCACTGTTCAACCTTCGGCAGATCCCGCAAGCCGTCGGGGCCGAGCAGGATAGGGTGAGCAGTGTACTGCTGGTTGCTGAGGCAGCCTTGCCCCATTTGTCGGCAGATCCCGACAGTCAGATACAGGGGGTGGAGCAAATAATGGTTTCCGATCATGTTGTTGAGCAGCTTCGGACGTTGGAGTACGGTGCCAGGGCAATCTACATTGCCGATCCTCTCGGTAATGTCATGATGGCCTATCCTTTAGTCAAAGGGCAAACAGCTATTCTTGCTCAGGGCAAGGATTTGCTGCGCGATCTGAAGCGGCTGCTGAAAGTGTCTAAAATTGGCTAAGGAGGGCCTATGCGGTTGTTTCGTTTTAAATATCTTGTCTATGTGACCTTTCTGCTATCCCTTTGTGTCATTGCTCTGGGGGCCTATACGCGATTGACAGAAGCCGGACTTGGCTGCCCGGACTGGCCTGGATGTTACGGGTTTGCCACCGTACCGCAGACCAGCGAGCAACATACTCAGGCATTGATTGCATTTCCTGACAGCCCAGTCGACGTTGAGAAAGCCTGGAACGAAATGTTTCACCGTTATCTGGCCGGTACGCTGGGTGTGTTTATTGCTGCCATTAATCTGATTGCCTGGCGTCGCAGGAATACCCCGCGTTGTCTGCCTGTCTTGCTGCTTGGTACGGTGATCTTCCAGGCCGTACTCGGTATGTGGACTGTCACGATGTCTTTGATGCCAGTGGTTGTGATGGGCCACTTGCTGGGAGGATTTACGACTGCAGCTTTGCTGCTTCTGTTGGCGCTGCGGGTACGCCGCAGAGAGGCTCGTATTGTCAGTCAGATCTATCGGCCATCTTCAGCCCATTCTTTGACGGGAGCCTCATTATTGGCTGCCGCAGCCTTGGTGGTGACTGTCGGTCAGGTAGCGCTCGGCGGCTGGACGGCGGCGAATTATGCCGCTGTAGTGTGTACCCAGCTGCCTATTTGTGAAGTCGACTGGCAGCAGAGTTTCGAGTTGTCGGCATTCAATCCGCTCCAGCCAGAGAGCGAGAGTTATCAGTATGGCGTGCTTAATTTTCCGCAGCGGGTATCGATCCACGTTGCCCATCGGCTAGGGGCGGCGATGACCACCTTGGTGCTGATGGTATTGATCTGGCACTTGTGGCAGATCGCCGCCCTACGGCGATTTGCACTGGCGGTCAGCAGTGTACTGCTGCTTCAGTTGTCGTTGGGGATCACTAATATTGTTGCCAGCCTGCCTCTGATGGTAGCGGTTGGACACAATGTGGTTGGTGCTGTGTTGCTGCTAACACTGGTTGCAACTAACTACCAGATATATAGCTACCGGACACCACTTCGCAGCCATTGGAATCATGCTAGGGAGGGTTGAAATTATGGCTAAATTACAGATGGCAGGTAATGCCAGTCTCAAAATAGTCCGTCATCGTCAGCGGGTTTGGCAGGATTACCTGACCATGACCAAACCCAAGGTGGTGGCGATGTTGTTGCTGACCGCACTGGTAGGTATGTGTCTGGCCGTTTCCGGTATTCCGCCGCTGAAGGCGGTGGTGCTCGGACTGGCCGGTATCGGGTTGCAGTCGGCTGCAGCGGCTGCCTTTAATCATGTGCTGGATCGTCGGTTTGATGCTCAGATGGCCCGCACTCATCATCGTCCGCTGGCCAAGGGACGGGTCGAAACCTACAAAGCGGTAATATTTGCCTCTGTCCTGATGGTGGCTGGGTTTGTCTTGTTATGGCAGCTAAATGCCCTGACGGCATGGCTGACCTTCGCCAGCCTGATTGGCTATGCCGTGGTCTATACCGTATGGCTGAAACATGCGACCCCGCAGAATATCGTGATCGGGGGCTTGGCCGGAGCGGCTCCGCCACTACTGGGGTGGACCGCGGTTACCGGTCAGTTTGACCCGCACGCCTTGCTGCTGGTTATGCTGGTTTTTACCTGGACTCCACCGCATTTCTGGGCGCTGGCTATCCACCGCCGGGATGATTATGCCAAAGCCGGCATCCCGATGCTGCCGGTGACCCACGGGATAGAGTTTACCAAGACCATGGTGCTGCTCTATACCGTTTTGCTGGCGCTGGTCGGCCTGTTGCCGTGGCTTACCGGAATGAGCGGCGAACTGTATCTGGCAGGGAGCGGTTTGCTGAATCTCGGCTTTATTGCCTATGCTGCCAAACTGAAGTTTGCCGATACCACCGGCCATGCGTGGGCAACATTCAAGTACTCAATTTGGCATTTGCTGGCGCTGTTTGTGGTATTGCTGGCTGATCACTGGCTGCTGGCCTGGTGGTCAGCCTGATATGGGGGCAGTTATATCGGGTTTGACTATCTTGATGTGTTATTTATCAATAAGAGATAAAAATATTTTCCAGGACGCTTCCGAAACCTGTTAGCACAAACAACTAGTTAGGTTTTTTCAACTCGAATTGGTTATTTTTGCAACAAAAAAAGGCTACACATGACGTAAGCTATTTGTTTAAAATGCGCTCAATTATTGAACAGGTAGTGTAAATGAAACAAGCAATAGTTGGCTTCATATTGGCCGTTATGACGCTGGGCTGGGGAACCTCCGCACTGGCAAGCATGCAGGGTAAAACGTTAAAAGTAACAGCAACGGCTTATAACTCGGTCCGGGCCCAAACCAATAGCAATCCCTCTATTGCGGCCTGGGGCGATCGCCTAAAGCCGGGTATGAAGGTGATTGCGGTATCCCGTGATTTGCTGAGAATGGGGATCACCCACGGTACCAAGGTCAAGATCTCTGGTCTGCCTGGTGAATACGTCGTGCTGGATAAGATGAACAAGCGCTGGAGCCGCAAGATTGATATCTATATGGGCAAAGATATTCAGGCTGCCAGAAACTGGGGACGCCGCTCAGTGACCATTACGGTAATCGACTCGTAACTACCGACAGACAAAATACAAAAAGCGAGAGCCTTGGCTCTCGCTTTTTTATTTGTACGTTGATGCTGGTTTCACGCTTAGTAGTAAGAGTGCTCGCCACGGGCGTGTTCAGTGATATCGCGAACGCCGGTCAATTCACCGGTGAACTGAGCCAGCAGCTCTTTTTCGATCCCTTCTTTCAGGGTGACATCAACCATTGAACAGCCATTGCAGCCCCCCCCGAACTGAAGGATCGCAACACCGTCTTCGGTGATTTCCGCCAGAGAGACATTACCGCCGTGGCCTGCTAGTTGCGGGTTAACCTGAGTCTGGATGACGTAGTCGACACGCTCCATCAGCGAGGCATCGTCAGACACCTTGCGAACTTTGGCATTCGGTGCCTTCAGGGTAAGCTGGGAGCCCATTTTGTCAGTGACAAAATCGATCTCTGCATCGTCAAGGAACGGTAGGCTAAGCTCATCGACAAAAGCAGAAAATAGCTCGAGTTTAATTTCAGTATCGCTTGCTTCAACCGCTTCCGGCGGGCAGTAGGACACGCCGCACTCTGCGTTTTGAGTACCAGGGTTAACCACGAATACTCGAATGTTGGTGCCTTCCGGCTGCTGCGCAAGAAGTTTGCCAAAATGCTGTTGGGCATTTTCAGAAATAGTAATCATAGACACGACGTAATACCTGACTTATTTAGTAAGATTAATTCTATTCTACTCTTAGACGCACTTTGTATCACCCCCTAATCGTTGTGGCTATGCTTTCATCACATTTCTGGGGATTTTCTGCGGCTATTGCCGCGGCGGCGTGAAGCAGATGCAGTAGATATCTACCTGCTTGACTCCATTTCGCAGCAGTAAGTGCGTTAGCTCTGCCACGGTACTGCCCGTCGTGACGACATCATCGACGATGGCGACATGCTCAGGCAGCCGCTTTGCTTTAAGTATAAAGGCTTGATTGAGGTTTTTCTTGCGATCGCGTTTGCTCAGATGACGTTGTGTCTGGGTGTGGCGCGTGCGTCGAAGTGCATTGGGCAGACACCGGCTTTCCGTTTCTCGGGCAATGGCCCGGGCCAATAAGGTACTTTGGTTGAAACTACGGCTGAGCCGGCGCAGCGGATGCAGCGGGACCGGAATGACGGCAGGTGCCGGATGGACGATTTGCCGGGCGAGAAGGCGTCCGAGGGGCTCGGCAAGCCAGAATTTACCGCTGAACTTGAGCTGGTGAACCAACTGGCGCAGGGGGAAGTCATACTCCCCGAGCCGGTAGAACTGCTGCCAGGGAGGCGGTTCTGACAGGCAGTTGCCGCATTCTCCGGATGGCTTAACGGTTGTCATGCCGCAGCGTGAGCAATAGGGCGGCTGGGGGAAATGGTCGGTACAGTGCCGGCACCACACCTGTTCCTGAGGATACAGCGGCAGGTGACACAGCTGACATTGCTGGTTGGTCCATTGAAAGATTGATCTTGGCGATAATAGGGATAACATCTTTGCCATCCTGTTGGGCTGGTAATAGCCTGTTCTTGTGGTTATTGGAAGGAATTGTAAATGACAGCGAAGCTACATTGGCAAACTGAAGGCCAAGGTTCGGATCTGGTTCTCATTCATGGCTGGGGAATGAATGGGGCGGTCTGGCAGCAGCTCCTGCCATTGTTAACGCCGTATTTCCGTGTACATCTGGTTGATTTACCAGGCTATGGTCACAGTCATGAGCTTCTTGCAGCCAATATTGAAGAAATGGCATACCAATTGCTTGAATATTCGCCAGAGTCTGCAATTTGGTTGGGCTGGTCCCTTGGGGGACTCGTGGCGACTCAGGCTGCCCTCCAGGCTCCTGAGCGGGTGACTTCTCTGGTAACGGTAGCCAGCTCCCCGCGTTTTGCAGCAGAAAACACATGGCGAGGTATTCAGCCTCAGGTTCTGGAAGATTTTCAGCACCAGCTGAGCGACAATTTTCAGCTGACCATTGAGCGTTTTATGGCGCTGCAGGCGATGGGCAGCCCGACGGCACGTCAGGATATCAAACTGCTGAAGCAGGCGGTACTTGCACGCCCTCAGCCGAACCCAGAAGCGCTGGCGACTGGACTTAAACTGCTGGCTGATGTCGACTTGCGGGATCAGCTAGGTCAGATCTCCCAGCCTTGGTTGCGCCTGTACGGACGTCTTGACGGGTTGGTTCCGGTGAAAATTGCAGCCGTGCTGGATGAACTGGCTCCTCAGTCTCAGCGGCAAGTATTTGCCGCGGCATCGCATGCTCCGTTCATCTCGCATCCTGAGGAGTTTGTGAAGGCATTGCGTGCCTTCATCGGGCGGGCTTAACGGAATACTGGTCATGTGTGGCGAATTGGTAACATTTTCTTAAACTTTTCGAAAGTGGTGCCGATATCTTAGAAATGGAGTTGCTCTGTAAAGGAGAGAGGCCATAATGACAGTAGGAAGTGTTGCGAATACAACTGCTTATTCGCCAGCGACGTTGAAAGCGTCGGCTTCAGCCAAGGCTGATGAAGGGAATCAGACGGCTGAGCTAACCCGTTCCGTGAAAACCGGTGAAAGCACCGTATCGATCTCAGAGGAGGCGAAACGTATGCAGGCGGCAGACACGGGCAAACAGAAAACTGAGGCTGATGGTAATGAGCAAACGGCCAAACTCGCCGAGTCGTTTGCCTATGGCGCATTGGGGATGGATCACCCCGATGAAGTGAAGCAAAATACTGATGACTTCTATACTGCAGGGCAAGTGCTGTCAGCTCTGGGTACGGTAGCAACGGTGTTGCTTGCAATTGCCTGATTAATCCATCGGCTGATGCTCGGAGAAGTGCGTCAGCATGATTGTTTCCCCAGTACAGGTAGGAGCGCCAACGGTTGCTCCTTCAGTGAACCCGCCTACCGAACAGGTCGCGCGGGATAACCGTGTACGTGAAAAAATTGTCCCTCCGACCCAAACTGCCGAATCTGCGCGGGAAAAACCACTCAGTAGTGATGAAAAACAGCTCAAGAAGCCCTCGTGGGATCCTAGCGAGCACCCTGACTATCATGATATGCCTGTGGCTGAAAAACAGTATGGCTATCAGGAAGATTTCGAGCAGTTGGTCAAGGCGTTGTCGGCAGATAGCTATATGGCCGATATCAGTGAGCTTGGCTATTCCATGCATATTCAGCTGCCGAGAGAGTTGCTTGAGGATCTGGAGAAAATCAGCGAAGTTGAGCGTACCAAAGGGGTTGTTGCCCATCGTTATGCGCAGGCAACGATCCCGAACCCGCCGACAGAATATTTGGTGGTGCTTTAAAAGCAGGCTCCAGAATTAACAAAAAAGAGCCAGCATTCTCATGCTGGCTCTTCTGCTTTAACTCGAGACTCGTTTCTAGCCTTTCGTTACCTTTTATTTCTTTTTCGCGTTGGCAAATGCCGCAGCAAAGGCGCCGCCCATTGCCCCGTTATTTCCCTGGCTGCTGTTGCCACGGTTGCTATTGCCGCGAGGCTGGCGCTGCTCTTGGGGTTGCTGGCGCTGGGCCTGAGGCTTGCGGGCTGGTTTTTCTTGTCCCGGCTCATCGTTTAGGCGCATAGACATGCCTATCCGCTTGCGCTGCAGATCGACCTCCATCACCTTTACCTTGACTATATCACCGGCTTTTACCACCTCGCGGGGATCCGACACGAACTTGTCGGAAAGGGCCGATATATGCACTAAACCGTCCTGATGGACACCGACATCGACAAATGCCCCGAAGTTGGTGACATTGGTGATCACCCCTTCAAGCACCATACCCGGGATCAGATCTTTGACCTCGTTGACGCCTTCGGCAAAAGTTGCCGTCTTGAATTCCGGACGCGGATCGCGGCCAGGCTTGTCCAGCTCGCTGATGATGTCGGTGACCGTCGGCAGGCCGAACTTCTCGTCGGTATAGTCAGCGGCTTTTAGGCTGCGCAGGAAGTCGGTATTACCAATAACGGCATCCATCGGCTTGCTATTGCTGGCTGCAATTGCCTTAACGACGGCATACGATTCAGGGTGGACCGCCGAGCTGTCTAGCGGGTTCTTGCCGTTCATAATACGCAGGAAACCAGCACATTGTTCGAATGCTTTCGGCCCGAGGCGAGCGACTTTTTTCAAGGTGGTACGGCTTTCGAAGCGGCCATTCTCGTCGCGGTAATCGACGACATTTTGGGCGATAGTCTTGGTCAGGCCGGCAACGCGGGTCAACAGGGCCGCAGATGCGGTGTTTACATCGACACCGACGCCGTTTACACAGTCTTCCACCACCGCATCAAGGCGCTTGGCCAGCATGCTTTGGCTAACATCATGCTGATACTGGCCGACGCCGATAGCCTTCGGATCGATTTTCACCAGCTCTGCCAGCGGATCCTGCAGGCGACGCCCGATGGATACTGCACCACGAATGGATACATCCAAGTCAGGAAATTCGTTGGCTGCAAGTTCTGATGCCGAATAAACGGATGCACCCGCTTCGCTCACCATGACGCTTTGAATTTTTAGGTTGTTGTCTTTGAGTAGCTTGGCAACAAAGGCATCTGTTTCACGTGAAGCAGTGCCGTTACCAATTGCAATCAGATCCACCTGATGTTTTTTCAGCAGAGCCAGGATGGTGGATTCCGACTGGGCGACTTGCCGTTGCGGTTGGTGCGGGTAGATGGTGGCGATATCGACCAGCTTGCCGGTCGTGTCGATGACGGCAACTTTACAGCCGGTCCGTAAACCGGGATCAAGCGCCAGTGTCGTACGCGGGCCAGCCGGTGCAGCCATTAGCAGATCGCTAAGGTTGTCGGCAAACACCTGCATGGCACCCTCTTCGGCTTTTTCACGCAGCGCACTCATTAGCTCGGTTTCCATGTGCATCAGAATTTTGATGCGCCATGCCCAGCTGATCACCTGTTTGCGCCAGGTATCGGCTGGTTGGCTGCCGAGTGTCACGCCGTAGTGATCGGCAATCATGACCTCGCAGTAAGAGCCTCTAACACCTTCGTCCTGCTGGGGATCGGCATTGAGCGACAACTGCAGGAAGCCTTCGTTACGGCCGCGGAACAGTGCGAGGGCACGGTGGGACGGAATGTTTTTCAGCGGTTCGTTATATTCAAAGTAGTCTTTGAATTTTGCGCCTTCCTGCTCTTTGCCATCGACCAGACGAGATGTCAGTTCGGCGTTGTTCTGTAGCTGGCGGCGGATTTTATCGAGCAGCGCTGCATCTTCGGCAAAGCGCTCCATCAAAACGGCACGGGCACCGTCCAGTGCTGCCTTGGTATCGGCGACCCCTTTATCCGCATCAATGTAGCTGGCAGCAGTTGCTTCAGGATCATTTGCTGGCTGCTGCCACAATGTATCGGCCAGAGGCTCTAGGCCGGCTTCAATCGCGATCTGGCCTTTGGTGCGACGTTTTTGCTTGTATGGCAGGTACAGATCTTCAAGGCGGGTCTTGCTGTCAGCCCCGAAGATTTCAGCCTGTAGTTCCGGGGTCAGCTTGCCTTGCTCGTTAATTGATTTGAGGATGACCTGACGGCGATCATCCAGTTCGCGCAGGTAACCGAGGCGGGATTCCAGATTACGTAATTGGGTATCGTCCAGTCCCCCAGTGACTTCCTTACGGTAGCGGGCAATAAATGGCACCGTGTTACCGTCATCTAACAGAGTGACTGCGGCTGTGATTTGCTCATTGCGAACATTCAGTTCGCTGGCAATCATCTGATTAATAGCGTTGCTCATCCGTTGGTATCTCTTGGTTGTCGTTAACCCGCTCATTCTACGGAGGAATGGTGTAGTAGCAAGGTGCGATGTGTTAAGAGTGTGTCAGTGCTCGTTAATTGTAGACACTTAACGGGAAGAGCAACTTTGGTCACGAGCCAGCGGTAATGGGGGGCTAACTCGTGAAAAGCGGGGGGGGATGGATTACAGGGACGGTTCTGACTCTCCGGCACCACGACGGGAGGTGTCACTCGACTCGACCAAGATCGCTCCGGCGGCCTGCTTGATCTGTTGCCAATGCGTTTCATCGACAGTGATGCCATGCTGCCAGGCTTGCGCTTGAGTGTTGGCTAGTGTCTGTGACGAAATATGGTGCTCGAACTCGGAGGCTTCGGGTAGCGGGATAGGTTGGGTGCTGATCTCGATTTTTAAGCTATGCAGGCATGCTGGTTGTGTAGCGGACTGGGCAGAGACAAACAGTTCGGGATTGATACAGCCTTTGTTGAGGACATACATGATGTGTTTGGGTTCATGGCCGTTGTGCCAGGTAGCTTTAACCGATAACCCTTTGGCTGCCAGTTTCACCAGCTCGCCGAAGGCCAGCCAGCGGTTATGACAGTGCTGGATATTGAGGGTGATGCTGCTTCTGCCTATGAGCTTTTCAAGGGTGAAATCAAGTACTGTCGGCAGGTGGCATAGAATACTGCAGCCATGCAGGTTGGCAGTGAGCAAGCCTGGCGAGGTGGCCTCGACATCAACCGGACAGTCACGTTCTTGCTGCAGAAACGCCAGAGCTTTGACGAAGTGCTCGACGCCATTGAGACCGACCATCTCCAGATCGGTGACCATATTGGCAATCATGTCGGCTTCACCACAGCTGCGACGCAGACCTGTAAAGGCTTTTCCTATCAGTACTACCAGTTCGTTGTGTGAGACTTGCATCATGCGTTGTCCTCCGGCTGTGATGTCGTGTCGACGCAGTTGTTGGCGTGGGTATCGGTGTGGTCTGCAGGCAAAAGCGGGAACAACCATTCGCCGTCATGGATTTCATCAGTCAGGGGAGCGCCCTGGAAAAAGGTCACCCGTACCCAGCGATCCGAGCGTGGGTCAAATTTGGTGGCACCAAACATTGCCAGTTTGCAGCGCAGCAGGTGCATCGGCAGCGCACTCTGGCTGAGCACGTTCATTTGAATATCACCCATAGGACAATGGCCCAAGGTCCAGGCCCTACGGGCAACCGAACGGAACTGCGGTTGTTTCAGCAGAAATTCTGCCAGCGTGCTGTGGGACGGCTCTTTGGCCAGTGCCAAATTTAGTTGATAGACCTGATAGGCGATATCCAGCCCAAGTTCACGATCCTCACCCGGCTCCTGTCCCCGGACCCCCATTCGCGGTTCTTCCTTGTCTTCCGAACGGTACCAGAACCAGTAGGTGTTTTCCGGCTGGCTAAAATCGATGTCCAGCGCCCAACGATAACGCGTGGCGAGGACATCCTGCAGATCACAGACGGTAATGCCGGGGCTCAGTGTTAAGTTTTCGTCGGCATTCATGGTGTTTTCGAAACTGTCGACATCGTCTGGGTAGAGCTCCAGCAAGCAGGAAAGTGCGATTTCCTGGGTTTCGTAGCTATAGCTTTGATTCTGCTCCAGCCACTGCAGCCATGATTGGTGCTGTTTCGCGGCGTCATGCAGGGTGCTGATGACAGTTTCGATTTCACTGACTGCCCGGTGGTTCAATGCCCGCTGGTGAGCGTCAATGGTAACGACTTGCTGTAGGTGCAGGCAGGCACGCTGGAGTAGCGGAGTAATCGTGTCACAACCGGATGGGGTGATGGTTTTATTGCTGATGGCCGCAATCGCCTTCTCTCGCTCGGACAGCCACTGGTCGACTATACGGGGGTGGTTGATCAGGTAGGGTGCCATACCCAGCCCTGTTGCATTGCCGACGCCCAGGTAACGCTGTAATGGGCGTGCCAGCTGGATGGCCTGCTCGCCGCCTTGCTGCTGGGCCAGAAAGTGGATCCAGTCGAGGCTGAACTGGCGCAGCATATAGACTGCACACATTTGCGCGCTGAAGGAGAGGTTGAAATCATGATTGTCTTGTAAGATTTCAAAGTCGGCAATACCAAACTTGCCATTACCGTAAACGGCGGTGGTACGCAGGATATAACCGACGCTGGCAAGTACCTGACTGTCAGGCTGCTGTCCTTGAGAGAGGGCTTCGACCAGATGGTCAAAGACCCGGACACTTTTATTGGCACGTGCAAGTACCAGTACTTTGCTGGTGTTCCTGCCTGCTTCCTGGAGCGGCACATTGCTCTGTAACTGGGCTAAAAGTGCGTCATCAACATCACCATGTACCAAGGCAAAGGTGATGTCCCATTTTTCAGCGATCACTCGGTCATTACGTTCGTCATCGGCGATTTCATCGGAGAACACGACAAGATGATAGTGGTGCTCTGGTGTTGTCAGACGATAAATGGCTGTACCAAATCCGTGTTCGGACAAGTCCCAGCGATACTGGGAGGTTTGCCAGTTTTGGTTGGCCATCCGGCGGATTAAGCTTCTGACAAAGCTGATCCGTGTTTGGTGCATGGCGCCGAGACGATCCGGAGACATAACCGTATCCGGGTGACGTAGTTGAGGTAGAGTTCCAGTACAACGATGTGCATCCATTTTGCTCACCATATTCAAGTTGTCTGAGCCGGTGACGGCTCATTATTATTATGGAAGGCAGCTCGACAGGCTGCCTGACTTTGGCTGTAAAGCGCGGTGTAGGGTAAAGCGTGATTTATAAGCCTTGTTCCTTGGCCATCTTCATTGCCATTTGTGGTGCATTCCACAGCGATGGCAGCAAGATAAGAGAGACGGGGACTGCTGTGATGACGATAAAGGATTGGAGCGCCGAAACGCCGCCTGAGCCTAAGGAGATTAGGATTAGTGCTGTCAGTCCCATCATCACCCCCCAAAATATACGAATGGCAGCATTCGGTTCGGTGTCGCCACTGATCACCACACTGATGGTGTAGGTCATCGAGTCTCCGGTAGTGACGATGAAGATTGTCGTCAGTATCAGAAACAGAATGGAGATGATTAACGGGAGCGGCAGTTGCTGGGTAATGGCCAGCAGGGCACCCGGCAAGTTGAAGCCTTCGAAGGCTTTGCTCACGGATCCCGGATCGGCGATTTCAAATGCGACGCCGGATCCGCCGACGACCGTAAACCAGAAGCAAGTAATAATCGGTGCCGCGATGCTAACCGCCATCACCAATTGACGAATAGTGCGGCCGCGTGAAATACGCGCAATAAAGATTGCCATCATTGGGC
>Ga0209379_10000964_pt1 | contig 20331 bp, 15 predicted proteins | sample tdDd001_FD_187124 | JGI IMG/M metagenome (GOLD analysis project Ga0209379, IMG submission 187124) | Marine sediment microbial communities from the Atlantic coast under amendment with organic carbon and nitrate - tdDd00.1 (SPAdes)... | ecosystem: Environmental > Aquatic > Marine > Coastal >...
CTAAGATCCTTGCTGAAGGTATCGAGAAAGGCGTAGCTAACTCTATCCTTATCAAGTTCAACCAAATCGGTTCTCTAACTGAGACTCTAGCTGCAATCAAGATGGCTAAAGACGCAGGTTACACAGCTGTAATCTCTCACCGTTCTGGCGAAACTGAAGATGCAACTATCGCTGATCTAGCGGTAGGTACTGCTGCAGGTCAAATCAAGACTGGTTCTATGAGCCGTTCTGACCGTGTTGCTAAGTACAACCAACTTATCCGTATCGAGGAAGCTCTAGGCGAGCGCGCTCCTTTCAACGGTCTTAAAGAAGTTAAAGGTCAGTAATTCCTAGCGAATTATTAGCTTAAAGCTTTAAAAAACGCCTCCGATCTCGGGGGCGTTTTTGTGTCTGTCATTCCATAGAGCGACGTAGGAGAGAGTAGTGAATCTCCTTAAGCTTTTCGAATCGCCTCAACACGACGTTTTTCCATCTCTACACGAATATCCGCCCCTTTAAAGCCATCTTTGATAATGTCTTGAACATTCACGGCCAGCGCAGCTTGATAGGCATCTTGGAAGAGTTCCATCTGAGGGTAATCAATATCTTCAAAGCCTGTTCGGCCTCGGCTATCTGCCATGCAGCACAGCAGGATCTCCTTCAAGCGTTCAGGCTTACGCCATACATCGAACTTATTCAGTACCTTAAGCTTGGTCTCAGGACGAAGCTCAGCAGCTCTGTGGATATTTGAGTGCTGCTCACAAACCATTTGCGCCAAATCTCGAAACTCGTTCGGAACACGAATACGCTCACACAGAGACTTAATCAGTTTAAGACCAGTATGGCAGTGCAACTTATGACTTGGCCATTCAGACTCTGGAGTAATACCTTTGCCTAAGTCATGTACTTGTGAGGCAAAGCGAACGGGAAGAGATGGGCTAAGCACTGCAGCTTGCTGCGCGACCAATAAAGTGTGGATTCCTGTGTCAATCTCAGGGTGCCACTGCTCAGGCTGAGGTACACCAAACAGCGCATCAATCTCAGGCAAAACAATTTTTAAGGCATCACACTCTTTTAGTACTGAAAGAAAGATTTCTGGATTCGGTGTTGATAAGGACTTGTGCCACTCTTGCCAAACACGCTCAGCAGTTAGATGATTCAATTCACCTGAGTGGGCAATAGTACGCATCAACTCGATGGTTTCAGGCGCAGCTCTAAATCCTAAATGGTGCAGTTTTGCTGCGAATCTCGCCACTCTAAGAACACGCAGCGGATCTTCGGTGAAAGCGTCGGATACATGACGTAGCACTCGATCATTAAGATCGCGTTGACCATGGTAAGGGTCGATGATTTTACCACTAGAATCTTGTGCCATGGCGTTGATGGTTAAATCGCGTCTTTGCAGATCTTCTTCTAAAGTAACATCGGGCGCGAAGTAACACTCAAAGCCTGTGTAACCTGAGCCCGTTTTTCTTTCAGTACGAGCCAGTGCGTGTTCTTCTTTGCTTTTAGGGTGAAGAAAAACCGGAAAGTCTCTACCGACGGCCGTATATCCTTGCTTAATGAGTTCTTCTGGCGTCGCGCCGACTACTACCCAGTCTCTGTCATAGACATCAATACTTAGCAGTTGATCGCGAACTGCGCCGCCAACAAGGTATCTTTGCACTTGATTCTCTCTCATTTCTTCACATTGCCATTGGCTATTAATGCCTGCAATGGTACTTTTCTTATCACTAAATTCCCAGAGACGAGAAGTATGTATAAGCAATATTTTGGATTTACGGAGCTGCCATTTTCCATCGTTCCGAATTCTCGTTTTCTTTTTCAAAGCCAGCGCCATAAAGAGGCGATGGTACGATTAAAAGCTGGCCTTGGCGAAGGTGGCGGATTTGCGATGCTTACTGGAGAAGTAGGTACTGGCAAAACGACTGTGGCAAGAGCCATGCTACGCTCACTAGAAGATAACATTCAAGCTGGCTTAATCCTCAATCCGACGTTCTCTAATTGTGAACTGCTTGAAGCCATTTGTGATGAGTTCGCACTCGACTACCCGCAAGATGCTTCGCTTAAGCAGCTAAATCAGACTATTTATCAGTTCTTACTTGATAGTCATGCCAATGGAATTCAAACCTTGTTGGTGATTGATGAAGCTCAGCACCTTTCAGCTGAAGTGTTGGAGCAGCTTCGGTTGCTGACTAATCTAGAAACAGAAAGTCAAAAGCTGCTCAAAGTACTTCTTATCGGTCAGCCTGAACTGCAACAGAAGCTCCAAATGCCCCAGCTTCGTCAGCTCGCTCAGCGCATAACTGGCCGATATCATCTACTTCCACTCAATGACCAAGAAGCGGCACAGTACATCCGTTATCGACTAGATTTTGCTGGTGGCGAAAGTAATATGCTTACCAATAAGTCGCTTAAGTATATTGCGACACAGACATTAGGCATTCCTCGCCTTATAAACTTAGTCTGTGATGCCGCCTTTAAACAAGCTTACAGCGTTGGTGAAAAACCAGTGAGCCATGCTTCAGTTCAAGTGGCATGTCAGGAGGTGATGAGCTTTCAAACCTCATTCCAGCCGCCTCAAGCTCAAGTATCACCTAAGCCAGCCTATTTGGTGTATGCGCTTGCCTCTGTAATCGGAGTTACTGTTGCGGCTTTGAGTTATGTGTTTACACCGACTTTGATTAGTGAACACATTGATGCTCAGTTAGCACAGCAGTTCCCACCAAAAATCGAGACTATTGTAGAGCAGCAAGTCATGCCTGAGTCTTTGAAGAGTCAGCTTTCATTGTCGACAGACCTTGAGCAAGGTATCGGTGAGCTATACAAGGTATGGGGTTTTCAACCTTCAGTATTGGACAAGCTTTGTTTAAAAGAGAGTGAAAGTGCAGTCAGTTGTGAGAAGCTCAATGGAAGTTTGCAGGATATACGTCTAGGCAATGCTCCTGTGTTATTGACGCTAAAAAGTGATGGTATTGAGAGTTATGCCGTCTTGCATCATTTGAATGAACAGAGCGCTCAACTACTGGTAGGGAATGAAAATATTGAGCTGCCTCTTGAGTTTCTGACGCCACTCTGGAAAGGTGAGTATCATCAAATTTGGCGTCACTATTGGAACATCTCCTTAAAGCCAGGTATGCAAGGGGAGGCGGTTAGCTTACTGGATCGTCATCTATCTCATGTACTTGGTGAGCCTTTGGCGCAAAGCGATGTATATGACCAAGTGCTGAAAGAAAAAGTGAAATTGTTCCAACGCTGGCAAGGACTGTCAGTTGATGGTATCGCAGGCAAGAATACGCTGCGTCGATTGGAAAAAGTCGCTCGTGAAGATGCGCCTTCACTTCACCTAGCTAAGGAGCAAGCATAATGTCTAAGGTATTGAATGCACTGGATGTGTCAGAACAAAACCATCAGGCATCTATCCATACACCTTTTTATTCACCTCAAGCGATGGCATCTGCTCCGGCCAAGGCGAGTAAAATGGCAATTGCGGTCCTTATTGTGGTACCTGCTGTATTAACCGCAGGTTGGAGTGGTTACCAAAGCTACCAAGACAAGCGTTTACAATGGCTGTCAACGAATCAAGCGCAAGTGGTGACTCAAGAGGTTCCTTTTGAGTATCGAGAGCTGCCGTATCCTAAGTTTGGCTATCTTACTTCGACCTCTGACTTGGATATGCCGTATGCTGAGACGTCACAAGCGCCGGTAGTGGCTCAGGTTACCAAGTCTGCAGTGAAGGAACCAGCGATAGAGCCTATGCCTGAGAGTTCTTCAGAACCGTTTCTTGACCAATTGGATCTCTCTGGTTTATCACCTGAACTGGCTTTGCGTGTAGAAAGCGCGCTCGGCAATGAGCAGTCGCTCCCTAATACAGAATCTAATAGTGCACTGTCTGATTTAGCTCAGCAGAGTGAGAAGTGGTATGGCAAGCTACCAGCTTTGAACTTCCAGACTCACGTTTATTCTAGTAACCCGACGAAACGTTGGGTGAAAGTTAATGGGGTTGAATACGAAGAGGGCGATTGGATCAGTGACCGGATAAAGCTAGAAGCGATAGAGCAGCAAAGCTGTCAGATTCGCTTTGATGGCGAGCTGATTGAAGTTCCCGCTCTTTACGATTGGAAAGGGTAACCCATTTACAAAAAAGGTCGCAGCAGCGACCTTTTTTATTATTCATTTGTGCTTACGCCCAACCTGACGGTGAACGTTTTTTACGTGGCACAATGTGAGGTAGAATCAAACCAAATAGTAGGCCTAGACCTGCAACACCGCCACCATACATAAAGTACTTAAGCAGTAGATCATCTTTTTGTGTATCCAGTTTAGCGCGTAAGCTACGTACTTCTTCTTGAGCTGAAGACAGCTGCTGGCTCATATCGCTGTAGCCTTGTTCTAGCTCAGAGATTTGGCGGTTACGAGTAGCAAGAGATTCAACTAGACCTGCTTTCTCTTGATCAGAGGTTGAGCGAGCATTAGCTAACTTCTCTTTGGTTTCCGCTAGCTCTTTTTCGAGCTTTGGTAGGCGCAGCGCCATGCTTTCTTGGCTAGTGACAAATTTACTTTCGACCCAACCTTTACGGCCACGAGCATCTTGAATTTGGCTGTAACCTGATTCTTTATTCGTAGAAAGAAGTCTGACTTTATCACCTGCATCAATGCTTCCGATAATACGGTATTGGTTGTTTGGGCCAGAGTGCATGTAAGTAAATAACTTATCAGCAATGTAGCGGTCTTGAGCCAGTGCCGTTGGAGCGGCGACTAAGGTAGCCAAAACCAAGAAAACCAGTTTTTTCACGGTAAATCCTTTAACAGTCTTATTGTCTATTTCTTGCTAATCCGAAATAGTAAGTAGTTTCTTTGTCTACTGCAACAAAGAAGGGAGGCTTAGCCTCCCTTTCTGTGTATTTGAGTCAATAATGACAGTGTGTTAACACATCACTGACGGATGACTTAAGCGAACATCGCCTGAATGCCGTAGAAGAACACAACTGCAAGCAGTGCGCCTGCTGGTAGAGTGACAATCCAAGAAGCAACGATGTTACGTACTACGCCTAGGTTAAGTGCTGCAATACCACGAGCAAAACCAACACCTAATACCGCACCAACTAGAGTCTGAGTTGTTGAGATAGGTAGACCTGTACCAGATGCTAGAACAACAGTACATGCTGTTGCAAGTTGAGCAGCAAAGCCACGGCTTGGTGTTAGTTCAGTAATACCTGTACCAACCGTTGCCATTACTTTATGACCTAGAGTTGCTAGACCAACAACAATACCAAAACCACCTAGAGGAAGAATCCACCAAGCAATTGTGCTCTTACCGGTAATTTCACCCATGTGCTCAACCGTTGAAACAACAGCAGATAGTGGACCAATCGCGTTAGCAACGTCGTTTGAACCGTGGGCAAATGCCATCGCACACGCAGTGATAACCATTAAAACACTGAAGATACCTTCAACGCCGGCAAAACCGTGGTCATCTTCGCGACTTGCAAATTTCTTCTGAATATAGAAGTAACCGCCAGCCATAACCAATGCTGAAACCGCTGCTGCCCACATCCATGCTTCACCGTTAGAAAGGTGTAGACCAACGTGCTTAAGACCTTTCTTGATAGTAACAAGTGCAATCACCATAGTCGTGATGAACATGTACACAGGTACGAAGCGTTTTGCATTGAACAGTGGCTTTTCAGTATCAAAGATCAGACGTTGTGCGCTGACAAAGATAACGTAAGCAAAGAAACCAGAGATAACAGGAGTAATAATCCAGCTACCGACAATGCCTTGAACTGAGCCCCAGTCCACTGCTTCAGTACCGACAGACACACACGCAAAACCGATGATCGCACCGATAATAGAGTGAGTGGTTGATACTGGCCAGCCCATGTAAGATGCAAGTAGTAGCCATGTACCAGCAGCAAGAAGCGCTGACATCATGCCGTAGACAAGAACATCTGGTTGAGAAGCAAAGAGTGACGTTTCGATTACGCCTTTACGGATAGTGTCGGTTACTTCACCGCCTGCAAGGTATGCACCCGCAAATTCAAAGATCATTGCGATAATGATCGCTTGTTTCACGGTTAACGCTTTAGAACCTACTGATGTACCCATCGCATTGGCTACATCGTTCGCGCCAATACCGATCGCCATCAGAAAACCGAAAGCTGCTGCAATAAGAATCAGGACAGTGCCGTAGTTCGCAAGGATATCCATCGTAATACCTAGTTGTTGATAACAAGCGGAGCAAATTAGGCACGACAAAGCCCCTTCGGCGCGTCAATATTTATCGCCTAGCAGGGGAGTGCAATTAAGATGCTCTTCGTTATTTGGTTAACTTATGATTTATGAGCGAGACAGCATTAGCTCTAGACGCGCGCCTACACGTTGCGCTTGGTCAGCTATGCCACCTACCCATTCTAAAATTTTGTAAAGGAACATCACATCGATAGGATTCATATCCTGCTCGAGCTCCATCAATTGTTGACGAAGTTCAATTTGCATTGCATCGGTGTCATCTTCGATTACGTCTAGTTGGTGGATCATTTCAGCCACAAGTGTTACTTCACGGCCTTTAAATCCAGTTTCCAATAACTCGTCGAGCTCATTGATTACTTTTTGCGCTTGATTCGCAGCGTCAAGACAACGCTTCACATACGCAATAAAGTTTTCTTGAAGAGGCTCAGGAATCATCAATTGACGGCCGTAAACACGACCAGCAATATCTTTTGCTAGGTTTGCCAGTTTGTCTTGCTGTGTCAGTAGCTCCAGCATATCGCTACGGTCAACAGGCATAAACAAACCGCGAGGAAGTTTAAGACGAATTTCGCGCTTTAAAACGTCGGCTTCTTTCTCTAGGTGAGAAATTTGTGCACGAATTTCAGATGCTTTCTCCCAATCACCCTTTGAACTTACTTCAAAGAAGTTGATTAGGTGAGAACAACATTCGTTCACACACACGACGTGGCGTTGCAAAGGTTTAATAGGGGACTTTGCAAATAACCCCATAATTGTATTTACTGGCATGGTCGTTCAACCTAATTAATATAACCTAAAAATAACATACACCAGTTAAGGCGAAATGTTGAGCGATGGCTATAAAGGCGCGCATGTTAACGCATTAAATCACTCATTAAAACTGTTTTAGATCATCATTCCGGCGATATTTCTTTCTTGCCGAGTAAGAAAATAGGCAATATCCTGTCCCTATCTGCTTTGAAAGGTACAACTATGGAAACCGAGATAGAACTGAAGTTTTTTGTTTCTCCTGATTTTTCAGAGACTTTACGTCAAAAAATATCTGAAACCAAAGTCCTTCAGCACAGCTGTCGTGAGTTAGGCAATACCTATTTTGATACGCCGGATAACTGGTTGCGTCAACATGACATAGGCATGCGTATTCGTCGTTTTGATGACGTATTCGTCCAAACTGTGAAAACGTCTGGACGAGTGGTTGCTGGATTGCACCAACGACCAGAATTTAACGCTGAACACACAAGCAATGACCCTGACTTAAGTTTGCACCCTGCAGACATTTGGCCGACAGGCAAACAGCCTTCACAGCTTCAATCTGAGCTTGTGCCGCTATTCTCTACCAATTTTACTCGTGAGCAGTGGTTGGTGTGTATGGCAGATGGCAGCCAAGTCGAAGTCGCTTTCGATCAAGGTAAAGTAGAAGCTAATGGCAAAGAAGACCCAATCTGTGAAGTTGAGTTGGAGCTAAAATCTGGCCAGACTGATGCGCTGTTTACGCTTGCTCGTAGCTTCTGTGAATTTGGCGGCATGCGATTGGGTAACTTAAGTAAAGCGGCAAAAGGTTATCGCTTAGCCGCTGGCTATCAAGGTGATTCCGTGAAGCCTTTGGCTCTTATGAATACTGATAAGCGTGATACGGTTGAGTCTTGCTTTATTAACTCGCTAGAGCATGCACTATCTCATTGGCACTACCATGAGCAAATATATTCAGAGCGTGAGTCAATTGAAGCACTGCACGAAATCAAAAACTCTATCAGCTTTATTCGTCAGGTCTTAACCGTATATGGCGGTGTTGTACCTCGCCGAGCAAGTGCGATTCAGCGCCAAGAACTAAAGTGGTTAGAGCAAACTCTAGAGTGGTTAAATGATTACGACTATCTAGAAGACTTACTCGATGATAAAGGCCACGCGCTGCGTAAACTGGATGCTCGTAAGTTTTTGGTTGCAGAGCTGAAGCAAGTCCAAGAGCAATTGCCAAGTCGAGAAGAGTTACTTGAACTGCTAAATAGTGCTCGCTATACCGGGTTGCTATTAGATTTGAGTCGCTGGATTTTGACTCGAGGTTGGCAGCCATTCCTTGATGACAAGTCTCGTGAAAAAATGGCACTGAATATTGAGCACTTTTCTGTTAAGCAGCTTGATCGTACTTGGGCCGAGTTAATGGAAGCTTTTCCGCCTGAACGCAACTTAACAAGCCAAGACTATATCGACCAACAATATCGCTTGATGCGTAACCTCTACACTGGGGTGAGCTTTGCAAGCTTGTTCGATACCGAAGAGCGTAATAGTTTCCGATTACCATGGAGTGATTTACTCCACGGCATTGATGACTTATTAAAGCTACGTACCTTGCAAAAGTTAGTGGAAAAACTTGAAGGCGAAGAGCGCGAGCAGCTAGAGCGTTGGTTATCTCGCCAAGAAAGTTCCATTCTACATGCGATGGAACAGACGAGAGTGATCTGCATTGAAGCCGAACCTTATTGGCAAGATTAATAAGCGATGTAAAACGGGAGCCTTAAGGTTCCCGTTTTTGTTGCTGCTCTATTTTATCCAAACGTCTAAGTATCTCATCTTGCTTTTCGACCAACTCAAGCAGCAAGCGTTCTTTGTTGACTGATCGAGAGGTTTGCGATTTGGATGGCGAGGTGATCATTGAAGTGACTAACCCTGAGATCATACCGAATAAGCCAACACCACAGACAATCAAACCTGCAGCAAGAATTCTTCCGCCATCGGTCACTGGGTAATGATCACCGTAACCTACGGTTGAGATTGTTACTAACGCCCACCACATGGCGTCTCCGCCGTCTTTGATATTAGCGTCCGGTGAGTGGCCTTCAATAAATAGCATCATGCTAGAACCAATGGTTATGAGGATCACCATTAGCAGCAATATCGAAGCTAGCGTCGTTTCGTGTTTGTTCTTCAATAACTGCTTGAAAACGCTACGACTGGAACGGATCACTAAGATCACTCTGAGAATTGAAAACAGTCGCGCATAACGCAGAGGTTCGATCATCGGCAAGCTAGCGAGGAAATCGATCCAGTGCCGTTTCATAAATTGCACTCTATTTGTCGACCGGATCAAATCTACACTCAGTTGCAGAATAAAAATGCTACAGATCAGAAAGTCTAAGCCGATAAGAACCTGTCGAGTTTCTGGCTTCAAGGGAAAAAACAGCAGGCCCGAGATCACAAATAACGCCATGAATGACAAGATTAGTGATAACAAGCTCATCGGTTTAGTATCGTCTTTGGTATTATCTCTATTCATACGAGGCTCGAAATAAATATCAGTGCAATCAGGGAGGGTGAGCGATCAATTTCAATCACTCTATTATAAAGCACTGAAAATACAAAATTAGACTTAGTGGAGAACCAATGATGACCAAAATGGCATTTAAACCTTGGGAACGTGTGATCACCGATGTTCGCCTTGTTCCTAAGATGGTCATGCTAATGGTGTTCAGTACCTTACTGATTATCAGCAAGCAGCTTTGGGATGCGAGTACTTTTTACGACTCTCTTCTCGCCGCGACTCAAAGCGTTGAAATTGCCCAAGAACATTATGAAAGCTACCTCGTCCAGGTGGTATGGCAAACCGGTATATTAATCGTTGTGTTTGTTGCGCTGCTGATGTTCGCTGCACGCGTGATGTTACGCCAAACACAATACTTAAGTGACTCTATTAAGCTAATGGCGGACAAGAATCTGTCGATGCCAATTGAAATGCAGTGTAAAGATGAATATGGCGATGTGGCGCGTGAACTAGAGAAAACGCGAAAGCAGTTGCAAGATATGATTAAGCTGCAAATCAGTGCATCTCAAGAACTGGCGGGCTTAACGGAAGTGATGACTATCAGCATGTCAGAAACGAAAGAGTCCGCGCAAGAAGAGTTCAATGAGATCGATCAGCTTGCGACAGCGATGAGTGAGATGACCTCAACGGTTCAAACTGTTGCTGGCCACGCGCAAAGCGCCTCTTCACTGACAGAAAACGCTTCAAACCAGGCTGAAACTGGCCAACGTTTTGTACAAGATACCGTGCTTAAGATCAGTGAGCTTTCTAAAGACATCGCTGCTTCTGCGCAAGCGGTGAATGATGTGGAAGACAGTGTTGGATCTATTGGTAGTGTGGTTGGAACGATTCAAGGTATCTCTGAACAGACTAACTTATTAGCACTGAATGCGGCGATTGAAGCGGCGCGTGCTGGTGAAGCAGGCCGAGGTTTTGCGGTGGTTGCAGATGAAGTTCGTAACCTTGCTCAACGTACCCAGCAAGCAACCGTCGAGATTCAAGAAATGATCTCTCAGCTACAATCGAGTGCGAATTCTGCTGTTGAGCTTATGGAAAAGAGTGTTGTGGAGGCCGCAGAAGGGGTTGATTTGGTAACTAATGCCGGCAGTGAACTGGATGGTATTGTGGGTCAAGTGAATCAAATCAATGATATGAACTTCCAAATCGCAACGGCGGCAGGCCAACAAAGCAGCGTGGCGGAAGAGATGAACCAGAACTTGACCAATGTTCGAGAACTCGTTGAAGCCTCGGTAACCGTGGTGTCTGAACTTCTCGAAACCTCAGAGCTGATGCAGCAAAACGCAGAAGAGCTCGACCAAAAGATCACTTCTTTTAAGGTCTAGCTTCTCAACTTACTGTTAATAAACGCCCACTCGCTACTAGTGGGCGTTTTTTATTGGTATAAATAGAGCATTACCGTTTCTAGACTGGTATTTCTATACAAGGAAGAATCATGCAACTGCCAGAAAGTCTTGCCCCAATTTCCCAATCTGCCCTCGACTCCCTTTCGCAAACTGATGCTTTAGCACATTGGCCGCAGCCTCTACGTGAGCAGCTTAACTATGTGGCTGGCTTAAGTAAGTTTATTAGCGAGACGATCAATACTGACGAAAAGCTGCAACAAGTATTGCCGGAAATGTTGCTTGAAGACTCTCGTCATGAACAGTATCGAGAGCGTTTAGCTGGCCTATTGGAAGAATGCAGCGATGAAATGCAAGGCCACCGAGTGCTCAGACAGTTTCGCAATCGTGAGATGGTGTATATCGCTTGGCGAGACTTCACTGCTTCATGGGATTTGAAACAGAGTTTAGAGCATGTTTCTCAGCTCGCCGAGGCGATGATTGTAGAGGCATACCAGTGGCAATATAAAGCCTGCTGTGAATTATGGGGAACGCCAACTAACGCGCAGGGTGAAGCGCAGCCGATGCTAATTATTGGTATGGGTAAGTTAGGTGGTGGTGAGCTGAATTTCTCCTCGGATATTGATCTGATTTTTACCTATCCAGAAAATGGTGAAACACAAGGCGCACGTCGTAGTATTGCCAATGCTCAGTTCTTTACCCGCCTTGGCCAACGAATTATCAAAGCACTTGATCAGCAAACCTTTGATGGTTTTTGTTACCGCGTAGATATGCGTTTACGCCCTTTCGGAGACAGTGGCCCACTGGTTATGAGCTACGCAGCTCTAGAAGATTATTATCAAGAGCAAGGTCGAGATTGGGAACGTTACGCCATGATCAAAGCTCGTGTGATGGGGCGCGAGATGTACCCTGAATATCAAGAATTGCGTCAAATGCTACGTCCGTTTGTCTTCCGCCGCTATATCGACTTCAGTGCGATTCAATCTTTGCGCCGAATGAAGTCTATGATCAGCAGTGAAGTACGCCGTCGTGGTTTGAGTAATAACATCAAGCTAGGCGCTGGTGGTATTCGAGAAATCGAGTTTATCGCTCAAGTTTTTCAATTGATTCGTGGTGGTCGAGAGCCAAGTTTGCGTCAACGTGGTTTATTAGTAACTTTGGATGCGATTGAAGAGTTAGAGCAGCTCAGTCAATCAGAAACAGGTCAATTGAGAGAGGCTTACCGCTATCTACGTCGACTAGAAAATTTGCTCCAAGCGATGGCAGATAAGCAAACTCAGACACTGCCTGAAAATGATATAGAACAGTTACAGCTTGCTGTGGCGATGGGCTATTCCAATTGGGGTGAATTGCTGACTGATGTTCATGGCCATATGGCCAACGTTCACAGTGTCTTTGCGAACCTGATCGGTGATGATGAGGAAGAGCAACAAGACATTGCCAAGCATTTTGTTGAACTGTGGGATATGGCAGCGAAGAAGGATGTGATTGAACATATTCTTGAGCATGATATTCAAGTGGAAGAGCCACAACAGATGGCGAATACCATTATTCAATTTAAGCAGGATCTCGCCAAAAAGACGCTTGGACCACGTGGTCGTGAAGTTTTAAACCATCTGATGCCGAAGATCTTTTCCGCTATTTATTCACATAAAGATGCGAAATTTGGCTTGCCTCGTGTTCTTCATCTTTTGAATCGAATCGTTACCCGGACGACCTATTTGGAATTGCTTGATGAGCACTCTGCCGCGTTAACGCAATTAGTTCGTTTATGTACTGCCAGTCCGATGATCTCAGAGCAGTTAGGTCGTTATCCGATCCTATTGGATGAGCTCATCGACCCCCAGCAGCTCTATAATCCAATTCCTCTAGAAAGCTATCGCACTGAATTACGCGATTTCTTAGCTCGCATTCCTGAGGATGATATGGAGCAGCAAATGGAAGCGCTGCGCCAGTTCAAGCAGATTTGTATTTTACGTATCGCGGCCGCCGACATTGCTGGTGTTCTACCTGTCATGAAAGTGAGTGACCACTTAACCTATTTGGCTGAAGCGATTGTTGAGTCGGTGGTTGGTCAAGCTTGGCTGCAAATCTCAGAAAAATATGGTGAGCCTACCCACTTAAAAGACCGTGATGGTAAAGGCTTCGCGGTAATTGGCTATGGCAAAGTAGGTGGTTGGGAGCTAGGCTACAATTCTGACCTGGATATTGTCTTTATGCATGATTGTCCAGTGACGGCTTACACCGATGGCAAAAAAGAGATAGACGGTCGTCAGTTCTATTTACGCTTGGCGCAGAGAATCATTCATATTTTCTCGACCCGCACGGCATCAGGCATTCTATACGAAGTGGATACTCGCTTACGTCCGTCAGGGGCATCAGGTTTGCTGGTGAGCCCGGCAGAAGCATTTGATGAATATCAACACCAAGAAGCGTGGACATGGGAGCACCAAGCGTTAGTGCGTGCCCGAATGATTTTTGGTGATGAGCCTTTGCAGCACGCGTTTGCTAAGACACGTCATGAAGTCCTCTGCCTAGAGCGGGACGAAGTGAAGCTAAAAAAAGATGTCGCTGAGATGCGTATCAAAATGCGTGATCATTTAGGCGGCAAAAAAGTAGGTCGCTTTATGCTCAAACAAGACCCTGGTGGTATTACGGATGTAGAGTTTCTGGCGCAATATTTGGTACTTCGCTTTAGTCACGACAAACCTAAACTGACTCGCTGGTGCGACAATGTGCGAGTGTTTGAATCTATGATTGCTCAAGGCGTGATGGATGAAGATAAAGCGCTGGCATTGACGCATGCTTATACAGAGATGCGTAACCAGATCCACCACCGAAATCTACTTAATTTAGATGCTGATGTGGCAGAAGATAAGTTTATTGTTGAGCGAGAATTCGTGAGCAGTATATGGAACGAGTGGCTAACAGTTGAAGATTAAGCATAGATAACAAGATATGCGTTAAGGCAAGGGTTTAGGGCTGAAAAACGCTGTGCTAAACTCTGGCCAGAATTAAATTTTGGAGATCGACAATGAAACCAATCCTACCTAACTATAAGGATTCGGGTGTACTCGTCATTGGTGATGTAATGCTAGATCGCTACTGGTATGGGCCAACAGGGCGAATTTCACCAGAGGCACCAGTACCTGTAGTAAAAGTAGAAAACAATGAAGAGCGTCCAGGCGGTGCTGCTAACGTAGCCATGAACATTGCTTCTCTGGGTGGACACGCTCACATTGTTGGTTTAACAGGGATTGATGAACCTGCAAAAGTACTCAGCGAAACACTGACCGCACTTAAAGTGAAATGTGATTTTGTTGGTCTACCGAATTATCCAACAATTACAAAATTGCGTGTAATGAGCCGTGGTCAACAGCTGATTCGTTTGGACTTTGAAGATAAGTTTGAAAATGTAGATGCTGAGCTGATTTTAGACCGAATGGAGCAAGCACTGCCAAAAGTAAAATCAGTCGTATTGTCAGATTATGCAAAAGGCGCACTTGAGCACGTACAGCAGTTTATCCAAAAAGCACGTGCAGCGAACGTTCCGGTTTTTATTGATCCTAAAGGGGCTGATTTTGAACGCTACCGTGGTGCAACTTTACTCACGCCTAATATGGTTGAATTTGAACACGTTGTAGGCAAAGTAAAATCGGATCAAGAGCTGGTGGATAAAGGTCTTCAACTGATTGAAGAGTTTGATTTTGAAGCTTTGCTTGTGACTCGTAGTGAGCACGGCATGACGCTATTGCGCCGCGGCCAAGAACCTTTCCACCTCCCGACTCAAGCGCAAGAAGTGTATGACGTTACAGGTGCGGGTGATACCGTAATTTCTGTATTAGCAGCGTCAGTTGCTGCTGGCAAGCCGCTTGATGAAGCTTGCGCGCTTGCGAACGCTGCCGCAGGGGTCGTCGTTGGTAAACTCGGTACATCAACGGTGTCTACGATTGAGCTCGCCGAAGCAGTACACGGAAGCCAAGATACGGATTTCGGTGTCATTGGTGAATCAGCACTGATTGAAGCAGTTAAGAAGGCACAATCGAAAGGTGAGACCGTGGTGATGACCAATGGTTGCTTCGATATTCTGCATGCTGGTCACGTATCTTACTTAAACCATGCTGCCGAGTTAGGTGATCGCCTGATTGTCGCTGTAAACACTGATGAGTCGGTTAAGCGTCTTAAAGGTCCTGGTCGTCCGGTTAACCCTACAGATCGTCGTATGGCTGTTCTAGCGGGCTTAGGGGCGGTTGATTGGGTGGTGCCTTTTGGTGAAGATACGCCACAGCGCTTGATCTCTGAAGTACTACCGGATCTATTAGTAAAAGGCGGTGATTACAAACCTGAAGACATTGCAGGCGGTAAAGAAGTGATTGCTAATGGCGGAGCGGTAAAAGTACTTAACTTTGAAGATGGCTGCTCAACCACAGAAATTATTGATGCGATTAAAGGCGGTAAAGGTTAAGCACTTATTTACCAGTCTAATTAAAAAAACGCTCGTCATTGACGGGCGTTTTTTGTTTCCACCAACAAAAATGGAGCCTTACGGCTCCATTTTTAAATGACGTTAGCTGAACGCTTAGTCTTCTAGGTCACCACAGAAGCGGTAGCCTTCACCGTGGATCGTTGCGATGATCTCAGGTGTACCAGATACTGATTCGAAGTGCTTACGGATTCGACGGATTGTTACGTCCACCGTACGGTCATGTGGTTTAAGCTCACGACCAGTCATCTTCTTCAGAAGATCGGCACGAGTTTGAATCTTGCCTGGGTTTTCACAGAAGTGAAGCAGAGCACGGAACTCAGAACGTGGAAGCTTGTAACCATCACCACTTGGACTAACCAGTGAACGGCTGTTGATATCTAAAACCCAACCGTTGAATACATACTTCTCAACGCTACGCTTTTCTTCTGTTACTGCACTTGCGTTCATTGAACGGTTCAGTAGGTTGCGTGCGCGGATAGTTAGCTCACGAGGGTTGAAAGGTTTAGTGATGTAATCATCTGCACCGATTTCAAGACCAAGGATCTTGTCAACTTCATTGTCACGGCCAGTTAGGAACATAAGCGCTACGTTCGCTTGCTCGCGTAATTCGCGTGCTAGCAGTAGGCCGTTCTTACCTGGAAGGTTGATGTCCATGATAACCAAGTTTACTTGGTTGTCAGACAGCACCTGGTGCATCTCTTCACCGTCACTGGCCTCAAAAACAGCGTATCCCTCTGCTTCAAAAATACTCTTAAGAGTGTTACGAGTTACTTGCTCATCTTCGACAATAAGAATGTGCGGGGTTTGCATTGGCGGTACCTAAACTTGTGAAAAAAATGTGCTAATGGAATAAATTTTAGGCAAAAACATAACATACAGGTAATGTGATGTTGATAATAAACCAAAGATTGTAAAAATACACTTTCTTTGATTGCCCGCCGTCCTTGGATTTTGCTTTATTACCTTGTGAGGCTCCAATTCCCCACTATTCCACTAGTCGTTGAGGCGGATTTTATAATGTTAACAGCATGCTAACAACGTAGAAGTGTTAATTCCAATCACTTTGTTGATTTATATCAAGAGTTAGGATGTAACAAATATTAATAGTATCAGGTAAATGTAAAACTGTTGGTCATATGATGATAGATGCGCAATTGTGGGCTAGTTATTTAGACCCGTACTTCCGCTTTGGGGCACCGATTCAGTGTGATTCTTTCGCCATTATTACGGCTTGGAACCCTGGGAGTAAATGGCAGTCTAACCAACAAAATGGAAGAAATAATCAGCAGTTACGCTTAGAAATAGACCATACTTACTTCATCGAAGTGTTGGTAGGTAATCAAGAGTTCTCATGGGCAGAGGAAAGCTTTGCCACTGCAATGACACGCCACCAAGCGGTAGAGCTAGGGGCTAAATACGGACAAAACGCCATCTATTTTGTAGAAAAAGATCAGCTTTTTTTACTCTCATGTTTGGAAGATAAATCGGTAGTGCTGATTGGAGATTGGCGCTGCCGATGCAAGTGAAAGGATTTTTAAAAGACTCACGGAGGAAAAATGAAAGATATTACGCCGGATATTTGTGATCAGCACGAAGACAAAGTGACCCTGGTTGAACTGCCTTTGCATAATTTTGGTGCGAAAAGTGCGTTCTTTGGCGAAATTGTTACGATTAGGTGTTACCACGATAACTCGAAAGTGCGAGAAATGCTCAGCCAAGATGGTACTGGAAAGGTGCTCATCGTGGACGGTCATGGTTCTTGCCAGCGTGCTTTACTTGGTGATCAACTCGCAATGTTGGCCATTGATAACCATTGGGAAGGGGTGATTGTTAATGGAGCCATTCGAGACGCTGGGGCGATTGCAGAAATGGAATTGGGTGTGAAGGCACTTGGCACTTGTCCATTTAAAACCGAAAAACGTGGTGCTGGTGATGTGAATGTAACCTTAACGATTCATAACCAGATGATTCAGCCGGGAGACTACGTTTACGCGGATTGGAATGGCATCTTGATGTCAAATGAAGCACTGAAATGGAACTAGGTTTCGTTTAGAAACGGAAACCTAAACCAAATTCAACCTCTTGCTGCCACTCTTGATAATCAAGGGTGGCATGCAAATCTAGATTTTCAGTCAGTCGTACTCGGCTGGATACCTCAGCAGAAACACCGTTGTCGCGCTTCTCTTCATTTGGAACTTCATTACTGTATGAGTGCAGGGTACTTGATAAGGAGACTCGAGGAGTGACTTGGTAGCTAACGCCACTTAAAAAGCCTGTCTCATTAATTTTGTCACCATTGTTCAAACGAGCACCAACGTATAGGTCGATTTTATCGAATACGTTGTAAGAGTAGCCACCATCGACCTTCCAAGTATCAAAATCTTGTTGATCGCTGCCACTAGAAAGAAAAAGTTTATGCGGAGAGTTATCTTGTTGAGAGGGCAGTGGAGGTAACTCGGTTGCACCAATAGAGCCAGCAATAAATGCTGATAGGCATAGAATTATTTTCATGTGCCGCTCCTTATTCTTGGATTTTCTTCCACTGCAGAACTAATTAAAGCATAAAACTATTGGACTAGGTGCATTTTTTATATAGCCATTAGTTATTAGCTTATGTGCTTATAGTTTCATTGTTAATGTGAATGTTTAGGTTAACAATGTTGCAGAAGGTACTGTGAATCAAGCTCGGTCAAAACAAAAAATTAAAACTTTTCATTGACTCGAACTGAATAAATAGGTTAAACGTATGGGTAAGCAAACACACAAATGCAACAGTATTTAATTATGCAAAACCACAGCCTAGTAACAATGACCACAACCATTATTATTACCGACATCGCAATTGTTGGGGCAGGCTGCTAAGCGAAAGAAATTCAAAAAAAGGCCTGTATCCAACAAGATACAGGCCTTTTTTTATGCCGATTTAAAAAATTTGGAGGAAGGGATGCGAGTTTTAAAGTTTGGAGGTTCATCATTAGCGGATGCTGATCGTTTTTTAAGAGCGGCAGACATCATTGCTAATAATGCACAACAGGAAGAAGTGGCGGTTGTTTTATCGGCACCAGGAAAAACCACGAATAAATTGGTCGCTGTGATTGAAGCAGCGCTAAAAAATGGTGAAGCAGAATTACAGATCGCTGAGTTGGAAGATTCATTCCGCGATCTTTTTCAAGACATCAAACAGGTGCTGCCTAACGTAGATGGTGCCGGTTATGACAATCAAGTTAAAACATCACTCTCTCAACTGCGTCAGTTTGTGCATGGCATCAACCTTCTCGGTATGTGTCCTGACAACGTAAATGCACGCATCATCAGTAAAGGTGAGCGCGTTTCTATTCAGCTGATGAAAGCAGTTTTAGAAGCGAAAGGCCAAGCTGCGAGCTTAATTGATCCCGTGCATTACCTATTTGCGCGTGGTGAGCATTTAGAAGCGATGGTAGATGTTGATATCTCAACACAGAACTTCCGCCAAAACCCACTTCCAGCAGGCCACGTAAATATCATGCCAGGCTTTACTGCCGGTAATGAAAAAGGTGAGATTGTTACTCTTGGTCGTAACGGCTCTGACTATTCGGCAGCGGTACTAGCAGCGTGTCTACGCGCTGATTGCTGCGAGATTTGGACTGACGTTGATGGGGTTTATAACTGTGACCCTCGTCTAGTTGATGATGCTCGTCTATTGAAATCTCTGAGCTATCAAGAAGCGATGGAGCTTTCTTACTTTGGCGCATCGGTACTTCATCCGAAAACAATCGCACCTATTGCTCAATTCCATATTCCTTGCCTAATCAAAAACAGCTTTAACCCACAAGGTGCTGGAACTTTGATCGGCCAAGATACTGGTGAAGATAACCTTGCCATCAAAGGCATCACAACGCTAAGTGATCTTACTATGGTGAACGTGTCAGGTCCTGGCATGAAAGGCATGGTAGGTATGGCAAGTCGAGTATTTGGCGCAATGTCAGCGGCAGGTGCTTCTATCGTACTTATTACCCAGTCTTCTTCTGAGTACAGCATTAGTTTCTGTATTGAAGCACAAGATAAAGCCATTGCAGAGCAGGCACTTGCGGATACGTTCGAACTTGAGCTTAAAGATGGTCTTTTAGAGCCAGTAGAGTTTATTGATGATGTTGCGATTGTGACGCTAGTCGGCGATGGTATGCGTACATCACGAGGCGTTGCTTCTCAATTCTTCTCATCATTAGCGGAAGTGAACGTTAACATCGTTGCAATTGCTCAAGGCTCATCAGAGCGCGCTATCTCTGCGGTTATCCCTGAAGATAAGATCTCTGAAGCGATTAAAGCGTGTCACGAGAATCTATTTAACTCCAAGCACTTCCTTGATGTTTTTGTTGTCGGCGTAGGCGGTGTTGGTGGTGAACTGGTGGATCAGATCAAACGTCAGCAAGCTAAGCTAGCGGAAAAAGGTATTGTGCTACGAGTTTGTGGCCTTGCAAACAGTAAAGGCTTATTACTTGATAGCGAAGGTCTACCGTTGGATCACTGGCGCGATCGCATGAAAGATGCCAGCGAAGAATTTAGCCTAGCGCGTTTGATCTCTTTGGTTCAGCGCAACCATATCATCAACCCAGTATTGGTTGACTGTACTTCAAGTGAAGCGATTGCGACTCAATATGCAGATTTCTTAGCAGCGGGTTTCCACGTTGTTACACCAAACAAGAAAGCAAACACAGCAAGCATGGCGTACTACCATCAGCTTCGCGATGTCGCTCGTAGCTCTCGTCGTAAGCTAATGTATGAAACAACGGTTGGTGCTGGTCTACCGGTAATCGAGAACCTACAAAACCTAATCTCTGCGGGTGATGAGCTAGAGCGTTTCACTGGTATTTTATCGGGTTCACTTTCTTACATCTTCGGTAAGTTAGATGAAGGTATGACGCTTAGCCAAGCAACAAATATTGCGAAAGATAACGGCTTCACTGAACCAGATCCTCGTG
>Ga0209379_10000965_pt1 | contig 20331 bp, 15 predicted proteins | sample tdDd001_FD_187124 | JGI IMG/M metagenome (GOLD analysis project Ga0209379, IMG submission 187124) | Marine sediment microbial communities from the Atlantic coast under amendment with organic carbon and nitrate - tdDd00.1 (SPAdes)... | ecosystem: Environmental > Aquatic > Marine > Coastal >...
TATATTAGTAGGGTGTTCTTCAACACCTGAGGTAACACCTAATGTCCTAGCAAAGTATAATGACTCCTTAGACGCCTTGCTTCCAGATATGCCGGCGTCATGGATCTACAATGGAACCGCAGAGTATAATCAAGTCATGTCGCTCGTTGAAGTGATTGAAACATCAGGACAGAAAATATACAGGGTCTATGGTGAGGTAGAGGATACAACCGGTGGAGATGTTCAGGCTGATTTTACATTTGAAAAAACATATACTGTATCAGGGGATAGAATTGAACAGACGCGAAGTGGACGTATGTTGTTAGACTCAGAATACGATAAACTTACACTTATTAAATTACCCCTTGAGATTGGAACCACTTGGAACGAAAAAGTATTAGACACTGCTGGTAAGTCAGTTCGAATTGATGCGGTGATTGAAGATATTGACACATCGTCAGAAGCTACTATATATAAAGTCAGGTACACACAAAGTGGATCTGACTATTATGAGCTAAGGCATATTGAAGAAGGCAGTGGAATTGTGCACTTTGAAAAAGTTATGTTTTACGATGGAGACACAATCGATTTACAGTACGACTTGTTCAGTTTAAACAAGGAGGAAACTCTAATTGCAAAAAATAGTCAGAATGAGTTAGATGACTCAGCGAAAAGACCTGATCCATTTGGAGATGCGACACTCATAGTTTTAGATACGATACCTGAACCAGATTTAGGAGAAGTGGCAAGCGACAGTGTTAAAGAAGAGTTGGCACAGGTAATTCACTCTTTTAATAAAGCCTGGACACTATTTGCCAACGATAAAAACATGGATGTGTTAAATTTGGTAACTGAAACTGGAGACACCTACGACATCATTCAGCGATTCCCTGCTGGGACTATGACTTTGAGTTTTGAATTAATCGATGTGGGTGAGACACGTGTGGATGGGGACCGTGCTAACTTATATGTTCACGAAATTATAAAGAAAGAAACTGAAGAAAAAACAGAGATGCTTGAGTATTTTTGGTTATATGAACTTCGAAAAGTAGAAGGCCAGTGGTTGGTGCATTCGTATATAAATCAGTAAAATGAAGTGATTTGTTAATAAAATTGAAATTAGAAGTATAATAAGTATGGCCAACAAGGCAGTGTAAGAGTGTATATAGCAAAATCACAAAATTATGGCATAAGAAAAGGGAGCGATTTGATCGCTCCCTTATTTTGTACAAGTAAAACTTAAAATATATTAGGTCGCGTATCGTTATGACCTGATTGAAAATTGCAAAAGAGTATAGTGTGTTTCTAAAATAAATATGTGTAGGTTCATAACATTAAGAAACGCTTCTAATTTAAGATGTTTGCCTAATCCACTTCAACCTGTTCAAACTCATGGTCAACTCTTAAATAACCTGTATATGATGCTCGGTTTCTACCCAGTTCTTTAGAACGATAGAGGCCATCATCAGCCACTTTAATCAGTTCTTTGTGTGTCTCACCATCCCATGGATATGTTGCTACACCAACAGAGATACTAAACTGAGGATCGGTTTCTTCCATTACTTTCTCTCGGTATCGGTTGGCTATTTTAAGGGCTTGAGAAGCAGTTTGGTCTGGAAGTACAATAAAGAACTCATCACCACCGTAACGACCAATTGCATCCTGATCTCTAAGTGTAGATAGGGCAATCGTTACAAGCTGCTTTAAACATTTGTCACCAACAATGTGACCATATGAATCATTCAAGTTTTTAAACTTATCAATATCAAACATTAGAATTGAAAATTTACGCATTTCCCTAGAATGTATGAATGAATCCATCAGGTCAATGAGTGGTTTTTTCATGAGTGCACCAGTTAAGTTATCAAGTTTAGACTTTTCTTTAATTTGATCTTGTACCCATTCCATACGTTTGGTTCTACGACGAACTTCTTTTTCCACAGCATCTTTGAAATCGCTGCGAATCTCTTCGTGTTCTTCTCTTGTTTGAACATGTAAATACTGGTATTCAGTGAAAATACTACGTAGAGCAAGGAAGTAGCCAATGGCATTGATTCCATACCCAATAGCAAGTAGATTTCCAATGTTCCTATAAATCATTACAAGGTTCCCAACGAGGAGTATGGAAAAAATAATCCAGTCCAAAGTTCTCTTTTGCTGACGTAGAATTACAAGTAAAACCACATGTACTATAATCAGCAAGGTTAGAATTACAGGTGAATCAAGACCTTCAACTAAGACACCACCAAATTGGTATACGGCAAAGATGAAAATCGTGGTTACAACAAAAGTAGCCCCAATCATTGATGTGTTGTTTTTAAAACTATGACGAAGCACTGTCAGAAGTAAGAGTAATACTGGCATAAAATAAGATGCGATCAGTATTAAGTTTTCTGAAGTTAAAGCATCGTTAACTAGTCTCACAAACCCAATCATTAAAAGTGGAACGATGAATGTGTAACCCAGTCTTTTAGAAGCTGGTGAGAGTGGATACAAAATCAGTGCACCAGTAAAAGATAAAGATGAAAAAATAACTAAAAGCTGAATGACAATTGGTAACAAAAATTCGTTCAATGCATAACACCACCATTAAATTAGTTTTGGAATCTCATAGATCTGAATACTAATAGTACTTATACCCCACATGACTAGTAGAATATCATGATCATACTTATCCTTTTTTACTATTTTTAATTCTTACAAAATAGTTATCTTCTTAAATTATATCGAAATTACAGGGTTTGTTACAATAGTGAAATTAAGAGTTTGACACTTAATTTGGAATGGCATATAATTTTATAGAAATATGAAACAGTCAATGATGGGGATAGTATCTGTAGAAGATGGTTTTTAGAGAGCTGATGTTGGTGGAAAATCGGCCCGGAACTACAGTGAATAACACCCCGGAGACCCTGTCCGAAAGCAAAGTGAGTAGGCGCAGGCGGGTTCGACCGTTATATCGTATGCTCTTGCAGCTATGAGTGGCTATATGCAATGAGGGTGGTACCGCGTGAGATTTCTTTCGTCCCTTTTTAATAATTTATTATTTAGTAGGATGGAAGTTTTTTTATTTTTTGATTATTTGAACATAATCCGCACTTGTGGATGAAAATAAGGAGGAAAAAATATGAAGCATGTACATATTAGAGATTTATATGCACAGCCAGAAGCTTATGCGAATCAAATGATTCAAGTAAACGGATGGGTTAGAACAATTCGTGCATCGAAAGCGTTTGGTTTCATTGAGTTAAATGATGGAACACACTTTAAGAATACTCAAGTTGTATTTGAGAATGAGAAGATCGAGAATTTTGCTGAGGTTTCAAAGTTCACTATAGCATCGGCTTTAACTGTTGAAGGTGAGTTTGTGCTTACACCAGATTCAAAGCAACCATTTGAAATCAAGGCAACAAAAGTTGTATTAGAAGCTGCTAGTGATAGCGACTATCCACTACAAAAGAAAAGACACACATTTGAATACCTAAGAACGATTGCTCACCTTAGACCTAGAAGTAATACATTCTCAGCAGTATTCCGTGTACGTTCTGTAGCAGCTTATGCAATTCATAAGTTCTTCCAGGAAAAAGGCTATGTTTACGTTCATACACCAATCATCACAGGGGCTGACTGTGAAGGTGCTGGTGAAATGTTCCGTGTAACGACACATGACCTACACAACATTCCTATGACTGAAGAAGGTGCAATAGATGACAAGAAAGACTTCTTTGGTAAAGAAACAAACCTTACAGTAAGTGGACAACTTAACGTTGAGGCCTTTGCACTTGCTTTTAGAGACGTATATACATTTGGACCAACTTTCCGTGCTGAGAACTCAAACACAGGTCGTCACGCTTCAGAATTCTGGATGATTGAACCAGAAATCGCATTTGCTGATCTGGCTAAAAACATGGAAGTTGCTGAAGATATGCTTAAGTTCATCATTAAGTATGTTATGGAACATTGTCCAGCTGAACTTGAGTTCTTCAACCAGCGTATTGACAAGGGGCTTTTAGAAAGACTTGAGCACATTGTAAGCTCTGACTTTGCACGTTGTACGTACACTGAAGCTGTAGACCTTCTACTTAAGGCTGACAAGAAGTTCGAATTCCCAGTAGAGTGGGGAATTGATCTCCAAACTGAACATGAAAGATACCTGACTGAAGAAGTGTTCAAGAAGCCTGTATTCGTAACAGATTATCCTAAAGATATTAAAGCATTCTACATGCGTATGAATGATGATGGTAAGACGGTTGCTGCAATGGATCTTCTTGTACCTGGCGTTGGTGAGATCATTGGCGGTTCTCAACGTGAGGAGCGTATGGATATCTTAACAGAGCGTATGAAGGAAATGGATCTAAACGAAGAGGATTACTGGTGGTACCTTGAACTAAGAAAGTACGGTGGTGCTAAACACGCTGGTTACGGTCTTGGATTCGAAAGAGCCATTATGTACCTTACAGGTATGCAGAACATCAGAGACGTTGTTCCATACCCACGTACTCCAAAGCAAGCTGATTTCTAAAAACTTAATTAAACACATAATAAAACCACGACAAATGTCGTGGTTTTTTATTTGTTTACTCACTTTTAACTGGTTCTTCTTTCTTTTTTTCTTCAGAAGTCTGCCCCCCAGACCCTGTATCTGTATTGCGTGGAATTATTGACACATTTCCAACCACTTCATAGATGCGGTCTAAAAATGTTTCTTTCTGTATTGGTTTCTTTAAGTATCCTCGAACTTTAAGTTCACGTGCTTCAAGGATTAAGTTTTTACTTACATGTTCCGTTATGATTATTATAGGTAGTTCTTTATAACGATCATTACTACGAAGATTTCGAATTAAATCCATACCATTTTCAGTCTTAAGTGTTAAATCCATTAGGATTAAGTCAACTAGTTTTCCATAAGACTCTATGGATTGCATCATACCAAACTCACTGCCAGCATTAAGAACTTTTACATTGGAGTTCTTTAACAACATTTTCATATGCTCAACAACCGTTGGGGAATCTTCAACAATTAGTATTCTCTTTGCGTTCTCCATGAATCACACCTCGTTGTATCTATAACTAATTACTAAAGTATTCTGCAATTTCAGCTTTGACCTTCGCAAAAATCGAGCTTATGTTATCGGTAGAATCTTTCAAATCAACTGTGTTTCCAGCTAAAAGAGCCTGATAAATCTCTGCGACTGGGTTTGTTATAACATCAATTCTCATATTTGCGTTAATACCCTTGACGTTATGAAGTAATCGTTTATACGTATCCGCATCTCCTAAGTCCGATGCTTCACTTAGTTGACTTATCATATCATCCATTTCAGATGAATATATCAGATATAATGGTTCTATTTCTTCTTTTGTAGCTTCCATTTCTTCAACAATGAACTTGTCAAAATCAATCATGACGCCACCTGAACATGCCCCGCAGTCTATCCATACGCCCCTCCAAACTCCATATGTGTTATGTCTACATTTTGTGTATGGTGATATTTACCCCTTATGAGGGTATCTATAACAGTATGACACCAATATGAATATTTGTCTAAAATTTAACTGACTAGTATCAGTTTACTAAATATTACTAGGTTTCGTCTACATTATTTGCTAACTTTATCATTGTATTTTTACGAAATTTAAATATCATTTTCAAATGAGAATTGTTATCATTGAAATAAGAAATAGATTTTATTTAAACTTTCAGATATGAGAAAGGACTAATAATATGAAAAAAATAATGATCACTGGTGCAATGGGGCAAATTGGTACAGCAATCACACGTCATTTGAGAAATACATATGGAGATGAGAATGTAGTTGCCACTGGGCTTCATTTACGACCAGATTCAGAGGTGTGTAATGAAGGTCTTTTTGAAATAGTTGATGTAACAAATGCGGATCAACTCGCTAATGTAGCAGCGAAGTATAAGGTAGATACAGTAATTCATTTGGCAGCCATTTTATCAGCTATTGGTGAGGATAAACCTCAGCTTTTATGGAATGTAAATATGAATGGTTTATACAACGTACTGGAATTAGCAAGAGATTTAAACTTATCCGTCTTTACACCAAGCTCAATTGCTGCGTTTGGTCCAAGTACTCCAGCTGACGGTACGCCACAAGAAACCATTCAACGTCCAACAACTATTTACGGCGTTTCAAAGGTTTCAGGTGAGCTATTGTGTGACTATTACTTCCAGAGATACGGCGTTGATACAAGAGGTGTCCGATATCCAGGGCTTATTTCCAATGAAGTTCTACCTGGTGGGGGCACAACAGATTATGCAGTTCATATTTTCTATGATGCAATTAAAAAAGGACACTTCACGTCCAATATTGGCGCAGGCACATTTATGGATATGATGTATATGCCAGACGCCTTGGATGCAATAGTAGATTTGATGGAAGCTAACCCCGAAAAGCTGAAGGACAGAAATGCCTTTAACATTACTGCAATGAGTTTTGATCCTGAAATACTAAAGAAAGCTATTCAAAAGCAAATGCCTGATTTCACAATGGATTATAATGTTGATCCAATTAAACAAAAGATAGCTCAGTCATGGCCAAATTCTTTAGACGATTCAGCTGCACGCGACCAATGGGGCTGGTCTCCGAAGTACGATTTAGATGCTATGGTGAAGGATATGATAGAGAAATTAAGACTAAAGTTGAAATAGTGTAATAAATTAAGTGTATTAGTGACGATTTATTGACGAATTTTCTCTATAATATAAACTAGGATTACGAATCAGAAATTATAAGCGTCTGTCGAAATCGACAGACGCTAAGTTATGAGAAAACGGAGCGATGAACAATGAAAAAAGGTAGCATTATCTTAAAAAATGCTTCAGAACTACTAACGGTAAGTGGATTTGAAGCACGTAAGGGCGAGACAATGAACGACCTTGGTATCATCGAAAATGGCGCAGTGGCTATTAAAGATGGCATCATTACTCATGTTGGTACAACTGAAGAAGTATTATCACAGATTACTGATACATCAGAATATGAAGTCGTTGACTGTGCAGGCAAAACAGTTATGCCTGGATTTGTTGACTCACATACACACTTTGTGTTTGGTGGATATAGAGCAGATGAATTCTCTTGGAGACTACGTGGTGATGACTACATGGACATCATGAAGCGTGGAGGCGGAATTATTAATTCTGTTCGAGGTACAAAAGAAGCAAGTTTAGAAGAATTAATTGCGGTGGGTAAAAAACGTCTGGACTCAATGGTAATGTTTGGTGTTACAACCGTTGAAGGTAAAAGCGGCTACGGTCTAGACAGAGAGACTGAAATCAAGCAGCTTGAGGCTATGAAAGCACTTCAAGATATGCATTCCATTGATATTGTAACAACGTTTTTAGGTGCACACGCTGTTCCAAAAGACTACAAAGGCAAAGAAGACGACTTTATTACTATGATGATTGATGAAGTTATGCCTGAAGTTGTTGAAAAAGGACTGGCTGAGTTCTGTGATATCTTTACTGAGCAAAACGTGTTTAATGTTGAGCAGTCAAGAAGACTACTTAACACAGCTAAAGAAATGGGCATGAAAACTAAGATCCATGCAGATGAAATTGTACGTCTTGGTGGCGCTGAGCTTGCTGCAGAAGTTGGAGCTACATCTGCGGACCATTTACTACAGGCATCTGATGAAGGTATCAAACAAATGGCTGAAGCTGGTGTTATCGCTACGGTTCTGCCAGGTACCGCTTATAGCTTGAAGGAAGATTTTGCACGTGCACGTGACATGATTGATCTTGGCGCGGCTGTTGCACTTGCAACTGACTTTAACCCAGGTAGCTGTTTTACAGAGTCAATTCCACTAATATTCTCACTTGCAACTCAAAAGATGGGTATGACAACTGAAGAAGCAATCACAGCATTAACTCTAAATGGTGCTGCTGCTGTTGATAGAGCTGATAAAATTGGTAGTATTGATGTTGGTAAAGCTGGTGACATTGTTATTCATGAGTTCCCATCATACAGATTCTTACCATACCATTTGGCTGTTTCTACTGTAGAAAAAGTTGTTAAGAGTGGCAGAATGATCTTCGATAAAGAAGAAATTGTTATCAAGTAATACAAATCGTTTGATAAAAACAGAGTCGTAGAATGAAAAAGTTTGTATATGTTGAACATATGCAGACATCCATACATTCTTGTACTCTTATACAAAGAATGAATAGTTAACCAGATGTGTGACCGTCTGGTACTCAAATAAGATCTAAGGGGGACATTTAATATGTTAATCGATCAAAATGTAAAGCAATTTGTAGCAACAACTGCATCAAGCGAACCAGTACCAGGTGGTGGTTCTATTGCAGCATTAAGTGGCGCACTTGGTGCAGCACTAGCTGGAATGGTAGCTAACCTAACAGTAGGAAAGAAAAAGTATGTTGAAGTTGAAGCTGAAATGGCTAAACTCGTTACAGATGCTGCTGCGCTTCAAGAGAAACTTGTTGACCTAATTGACAGAGATGCTGTTTCATTTGATGATGTTATGAAGGCTTTCAAAATGCCTAAAGAAACAGATGAAGAAAAGGCTGCTAGAACAGCTGAAATTCAAAAAGGTATGAAGTATGCTGCAAGCGTTCCTATGGAAACAGCAGAAACTTCATTCGAAATTATGGTACTTGCTGAAGCAGCTGTTGAAAGAGGAAATACTAATGCTGTTACTGATGGTGCTATTGCAGCTATGATGGGTCGTACTGCGGTTCTTGGTGCACTTATGAACGTTAGAATCAACCTTGGATCAATCAAAGACGAAGCTTTCGTTGCTGAAATGACTAAGAAATGTGAAGAGCTAGAAACAGCTGTTCAGAAGCGTGAAACAGAAATCCTTGCTAAGGTTTCTCTATAAGATTACAGAAGTTAACTTTAAAAGACTGCTAATTTTGATTAGTGGTCTTTTTTTATTGAACACCTACAACATAGATATACTCCGAATTATGGCAGTTTATTTGAATGATACTAGAATTTTAGTTATACTAATATGAGATCAAACGATCAATTCTGTAATTGGTTTCATATGTGTAAAACACAGTTACTTGGATATATTAACGCATAGTCGTAGCTATAAAGAGGAGTGTTGTAAATGGAAAGAATTATTCTAGCAGACAGCAGTTGTGATGTAAATGCTGAACTCGCTGAAAAGATTGGCTTAACACTAGTACCCTTTAAACTCTATGTTGACGGAGTAGAGTACATTGACGATAAAGCATTTAATGTAATCAATTTTATAGACAAAATGGTAAGCTCTACTGATTTACCGAGATCAGCATGTCCATCTCCAAATGATTTTATGGAAAACTTTAAGAACTTAAAAGAAGTATTCATCGTTTCTATATCATCAAAATTAAGTGGTACATTTAATAGTGCAGAGCTTGGAAAAAACCTTTATCTTGAAGAAAATCCGGATGCCAAAGTGCATGTATTTGATTCAAAATCAGCTTCGATTGGTGAAACACTAGTAGCTCTGAAAATTAGAGAAGCTATTGACAGCGGCAAAAACTTTGAAGAGATAGTTGAGTTTGTTGAAGCCTTTATTACAGGTCAGAAAACATTTTTCATTGCAGAATCACTGGATAATCTAATGAAAAATGGACGTATTAGTAAGTTTAAAGGCAAACTTGCAACCGCCCTTAATATTAAGCCAATTATGAAGGCTACTGACGAAGGTGAAATTACATTACATGAGAAAGCGCGTGGGTCTAACAAAGCATTTAAAAAACTCGCGGACATTATTTGTGAAAATGCTGTAAATCCAGAACTTAGAACCCTTGCTATATCCCATTGTAATAATCTTGAGAGAGCAAACATGCTTAAAGACGAGGTAGAAAAGCGTTGTAGTTTTAAGAACATAGTGATTGTTCAAACTGCTGGACTATCAAGTCTATATGTTGACAATCAAGGGATTATTGTTTCGTTTTAGACACCTGAGTGAGTTTAATAAGAATACTTATAATGAAGCATTCGATTTTAATCGGGTGCTTTTTTATGTATAAATGTAAGACCGGTTATAATGCGACAAGTGGCTATTTCCTTTGCTGATTTCAGACTACAATAGGCAAACGTTTTCAAAAAAACTGCTAAATGCGACGAAAAAGTAAGAAAATGGATTGCATCCAAGATAAAATGATGATATTCTCCTTAATAAGTCTTTTATTGCAATTTACTTGCATAATTTTAAACTAACGGCGCAAGTATAGTGCAAAAATATATCAATATGAGTAAGTATAGTGTAATAGTATGTTTGAGGAGGTTAGAATGTCGATACAACATTTTGAATGGGGGAAAATTGAATGGGTTATGGACTCACAAAAACTTAAAACCCCATATCCAATGAGTATTGGATTTTTAACCCTTGACCCTAAACAAGGTCAGAGGAAACATATTCATTACGGAGAAGAGCAGATCCTTTACATTGTTCAAGGTGAAGGGGTACAGATTATTGAGGACGAGCGTATTCATTGTAAACAGGGGGATCTTCTGTACATTGAAGCTGGAAGTGCGCACGAAACTCAGAATATGTCTGATGTACCACTAGTTGAACTGGTTATTTCTGTACCATCAGGCAAGGTGGTACCTTCGTCATTTGTCCAGAGAATTGAAACGCTGTTACAATCATTCGAAGGCACAGCTGTTGATAACATTGATAAAACTGTATCAGAGAAATACAGGGTTTCAATATCTCAGTTAAGGTTTCCACTAAACTTGTTTGATGCGGATGGGGAACCTGTCATTATTGGTGGTCCTTACCCCGCAATCTGTAGAGAGAAGTGTACAATTCACAAAGATATAAGAAATTGTTACCTCTATTCAGATGAACATCGATTTACAATGGCCCAACGAGACCCCTTTGCTGCAGTCGTTTGTAAATATGGATTAACTGTATTTGTATATCCACTTGAACTCAATGGTAAAATGGTTGCATTTTTACAGGGTGGACATATTAGAACGATTGAGAGTATTGGCGATCCAATGCTGGAGAGTATGGACCGTGTTCACGAAGGTCGAATTCAAGCCATGCTGGAGCAAATTCAGATTATTGGACGTAATTTGCTAAATGACACAATCACAAAAAAACTTTTTTCTGAGTTAGATGCCAGTCATGCATCACTTAAAGAATCGTTAGATTCACAAAATAATTTAGAAGCTATGATAAGGGAGTCCGAGGATCGTTTGTATAGTGTTCAGTTAAACAATCACTTCTTGTTTAATACTTTGAACAGTTTAGCCTCAATGGCAGTTAAAGAAGATGCCATGCAAACATACCAAGGAATCATAGACTTAGCTAACCTATTCAGATATAACCTGAGATCAGTAGAGAAAAACGTACAAGTTAAAGATGATCTCGAATTCCTAGAGAATTATTTAAAGCTCCAAAAGTTGCGTTTTGGAGACCAAGTTGAGTATTCCGTTGAAGTTGGAAGTGATATGGAGAACTGTTTCATTCCTTTCAACACCATGCAGCCGCTTGTTGAAAATTGTTTTAAACATGGATTTAAAGACAGAACCAATGTCCTACAAATTGCAATTAAAATTATTAGAAAAGGTTCTGACCTTATTATTCGCATAACAGATGACGGAACGGGAATCAAGGGAGAGTATAACCAAGACACCGTTTCTGATTTGTATCAAAACTCTATGCCTAAAAACAATGGACTATTTATGATCAATAAGCGACTTCAGGCACATTATGGTGATGAGTATTCATTTTACATTGGACCCATTGACTTATATGACAATGGTCGAGGAACTTATGTAGAATTAAAAATGCCTCTCATAATGGGATAGGAGGTCAAAATGAAAAGAGCAATAATAATCGATGATGAACCAATGTGTATTGATTTGGTTGAAGGTTTGATCAAAAGATACAACATGCCAATTGATATCGTTGGAAAGGGTATGAATGGTCAATCAGCAGTTGATCTAGCTACAGAACACCGACCTGACCTGATTTACTTAGATATTGAGTTGCCTGACTTCACAGGAATTGAAGTTATGGCAGCCCTAAAAGAAAAACTAGATTACGAACCAGATGTCATTGTAATCACAGCTTACGGCAGTTTTGAGTATGCTCAGTCCGTGTTTAGACTAGGAGCAAAAGACATATTGCTTAAACCGGTTGACTACAAGAAGTTTTTTGAAACCATGGAACGTGTTTTAGGATTCAAGTACACAGACAACAATACCTTCAATGATATTTTAGAGTACATCCATTCGCATTATAAAGAAAACGTTGACTTAGATTTTCTGTGTGAGAAGTTCCATTTGAGTAAAAGTCATGTATCAAGACTATTTAATCAACATCTTTCTACAACTTTTGTTAACTATCGTAACAACTTACGCGTTGAAGATGCAAAAGAACTACTAAAAAAAGGTGGTTTAACGATTCAAGAGATTTCTGAACAAGTTGGATTTGATAGTATGCACTATTTTTACAGGGTCTTTAGAAAAATGACAGGAAAGACGCCTAAGTCATTCCAGGTTAAATAGGATAAAAAAGTTTAATATGTTCGAAGCCATGTATTTTCAGTTCCTTGAAGATTCATGGCTTTTCATATTTTTATGTCAGAATCGACAGTAATAGTGGGTGGTGCAAATATAGGATAAAACTCAATCAATGTGGTGGATTGAGATGAAAACGTTTTTTTGAGATGATATATGTGTAATTTAAGCAAAACCCCATTACATCCTTAATCTACGACCAGGACCGGTTTAGGATTTATCTCAAATTGGTTCTTGGATGAAGAATGTTCTCTCATTCTTCTCTTTTTTTGCTTACTCTTGGTAAAAAAGGGGGAAATATAACACGGCGAGTGATTAATATTTAGAAACATTCGTTATTGTCTATTGTCCTTCTTAAATACCAAATGATATATTTTAAGACAGGAAACAACACATATTGTACATATGATACAGGAGGGAAATTCCATGCATAAGAGACTTTTCATTCCAGGCCCAGTTGATGTTCTGGATGACGTACTACAAAAAATGGCTACACCACAGATCGGTCATAGAACTAAAGACGCTTCAGTTCTACAAAGAAGCCTTTCTGAAAACATGAAAAAAATGTGGTACACAGAAGAAGAGATCATCACATCTACATCTTCAGGTTCAGGCCTAATGGAAGGTGCTGTTCGTTCTTGTACTAAGAAGAGAGCAGCTGTATTCTCAGTTGGCGCATTCGGCGACAGATGGTACAAAATGGCTGTAGCAAACGGCGTACCAGCAGATAAGTTCTCATCAGAGCTTGGTCAGCCTACTACACCAGAAATGGTTGAAGAAGCTCTTTCAACTGGTAAGTACGATGTAGTAACTATTACTCATAATGAAACTTCAACAGGTATCATGAACCCGATCGCAGCAATTGCTGATGTTATCAAAAAATACCCAGAAGTAATCTTCTGTGTAGACATGGTTTCTTCTGCAGGTGGTGCTAAGGTTGAAGTTGACAAACTAGGCATCGATATCTGTATTACTTCTACTCAAAAGTGTCTTGGTCTACCAGCTGGTCTGGCTTTATGTTCTTTCTCTCAGAAAGCTCTAGAGCGTGCAAGAACAGTTGAAAACAGAGGTCTATACTTTGACCTTGTAAGCCTATATGACACGATCCAAAAGAAAGACTACCAGTACCCATCAACACCTTCACTATCTCACATGTACGCTCTTGATTACCAGCTTACTAAGATTGTTGAAGAAGAAGGTCTGGATAACAGATTTAACCGTCATGCTGAAATGGCTCAGTATGTACGTGATTGGGCTAACAAGCATTTCGAAATGTTTGCTCCAGCAGAGTACGCTTCAAATACTCTAACTACAGTTAAGAATACTAAAGGCATTAGTGTAGCTGACCTTAACAAGGAACTTGGTAAGCGTGGTTACATGATCTCTAATGGTTACGGTGACCTTAAAGAAAAGACTTTCCGTATCGCTCATATGGCAGATACAACTATGGAAGATCTTAAAGGTCTACTAGGCCACATCGAAGAGATCCTAGGTCTATAATAATTATTAAATAACACTAAGGGGAAGTTGGTTCAACCAGCTTCCTCATTAGATGTATCTTGGGAGGAATAAGTCATGTTAAGAATTCTTGCAAATGACGGTATGGATAAGTCAGCTGTTGACTACCTACAAGGTCTAGGTCACGAAGTTGTGACGGATCATCAAGCGGGTGCTGATCTTGATAAAGCAGTAACTGAGTTCGACGTACTAATCGTTCGTTCTGCTACAAAGGTTAGAGAGCCACTAATCGACATCGCTGCAGAAGCTGGTAAAATGAAGCTTGTTGTACGTGCTGGTGTTGGTATTGACAACATTGATCACAAGTATGCAGAAGAAAAAGGTATTGCGGTTCGTAACACACCTAAAGCTTCAAGTGCATCTGTTGCTGAGTTAACAATCGCTCATATGTTTGCAATCTCTCGTTTTATCCACATTTCTAATGTAACAATGAGAAAAGGTGAATGGAATAAGAAGGCTTACAAAGGCGTTGAACTAATGGGTAAGACACTTGGTCTAATCGGTTTTGGTCGTATTGGTCAAGAAGTTGGTTCTCGTGCGCGTGCTCTTGGTATGGATGTAATCTATGCTGACCACCATGTACACCTAGATACACCTCAATACAAAAAGGTAGAAATGGAAGAAGTTCTTGCGAAGTCTGACTTCATCTCTCTACACATTCCTTTCCTTGGCGAACCAACAATTGGTGAAGCTGAGTTTGCTAAAATGAAAGATGGCGTTCGTCTAGTTAACGTTGCTCGTGGTGGCGTTGTAGATGAAGATGCTCTTCTAAAGGCTCTTGAAAGCGGTAAAGTTGCAGCTGCTGCACTTGATGTATTTGAAGAAGAACCTACAAAGCGTGAAGACATTTGTAACCATCCAGCTATCTCTGTAACACCTCACATTGGTGCATCTACAGCAGAAGCTCAACAAAGAATTGGTATTGAGACTTACGAAACAGTACTAGATTTCTTTAAATAAGAATCATAAGAGACGCGGTCCTTTTTAATATCTAAATTAATTTGGATAATTTGAATGATCGGGTTGTGTGTGCATAAATGAAAATTTATAATAAGAAGTGAATGTAAAACCAATCACTTCAACCCTGTAAAAAAGTTTAAGGAGGCCTGGAAATGGCAATAGTTAGACTTTTAAAGGCGTAAGACCTAAGGAAGACCTAGTTGAAAAGGTAGCATCTCTACCTTACGACGTAATGAATAGAGAAGAAGCAGCTGCTATGGCTGAAGGTAACCCACATTCATTCCTTCACGTAGTTCGTCCAGAAATGGATGTTCCAGCTGAGATGAGCATGTACGATCCAGAAGTATACAAGACTGCTCGTAAGAACCTAGACAAAATGCAAGCAGATGGCATCCTTGTTCAAGACGATGCTCCTAAGTACTACATCTACCGTCAACTTATGAACGGTCGTGTACAAACAGGTCTTGTTGGTTGTACTTCAATCGATGAGTACATGAACAACACAATCAAGAAGCACGAGTTCACTCGTCCTCAAAAAGAACAAGATAGAATCAATAACTTTGATTACTGTGACGCTAACACGGCACCTATCTTCCTAACATACAGAAAGAACGATGAAATCAATACAATCGTTAATGACTGGATTAAATTCCATATGCCTGTTTACAACTTCATTTCTGATGATGAAATCACGCATATCGTATGGTCTATCGATGATGTTGCTCTTATCGAAAGAATTCAAGCTCTATTCGCTTCAATTGATTACCTATACATTGCAGATGGCCACCACAGATCGGCTTCTTCTGTTAAAGTTGGTATGAAGAGAAGAGAAGAATTCCCTAACTTCACAGGTGACGAAGAGTTTAACTTCTTCATGTCTGTAATCTTCCCAGACGAAGATCTATTCATCATGGATTACAACAGAGTAGTTATGGACCTTAACGGAAACACAACTGAAGAGTACATGGCTAAAGTTGGCGAAAAGTTTGAAATCGTTGAAGCTGACGGTTCTGAGCCTTACAGACCAATGGCTAAGAAGACTTTCGGTATGCTGCTTGACGGTAAGTGGTTTGTACTGACTGCTAAAGATGGTATCTGGAATGAAGAAGATCCAGTTGGTAGACTAGATGCTTCTATCCTTCAAGATAACCTACTGGCTCCAATCCTAGGTATCGATAACCCAAGAACAAACGATAGAATCGGTTTTGTTGGCGGTATCAGAGGTCTTAAGGAACTTGAGAGAAGATGCGAAACTGATATGAAGGTTGCATTCTCTATGTACCCAACGACTATGGAAGATCTAATCAATGTTGCTGATGCTGGTGAAGTTATGCCTCCTAAGTCAACTTGGTTCGAGCCTAAGCTTCGCTCTGGTCTATTCACTCATAAACTAGGTGAGTAATAAATACTGAGTAATTTGGTTGCGGAAGCAACACATGATATAAAATAATGAACCCTAGAAATGCAAAGTGCATTTCTAGGGTTTTTCTTATTATAGATCTGTACTTGTTGAAACAAGTATGAAATGATGCATAGCATTCAAGTTTCAAAAAATCTTCCTAAATCTTTACGTGTTCTAAAAGAAATTGTAAGATATAGACAGGTGCATGAGGTTTGCATCAGAGGAGGCGCAAAATGAATGGAATTTATCTTCAAGGTGGAGGCGCAAAAGGGGCTTTTCAAGCAGGTGCAATCACAGCCTTAAATGAGTTAGGTGTACATTTCGATGTTGTTACAGGAACATCCATTGGTGCAATCAATGGATATTTTATATATGCAGGACAGTATAATGCTTTAAAAGATATGTGGATGGATGTGGATGAATCCCAGCTTAGTTACATACGTGAAGATGAGAATGTTATCGAAAACATGAATCTTATAAGCAAGTTATCTGAGTTAGATGTTACTAAAGACCAGTTAAAAGCCTTTTATGTCAATTATGTAAATGTGGTTGAATGTGATCTTGTAGAGTCTTATGACGACTTAGTTAAAATGGACAGAGACAACATTTTAAAACATATTAGGTATTCCGCATTACTGCCAAAACCAAAAGGTGTAAAACTTGATAGAGAGAGTTTGGACCAGTTTGATAGCAAGTACTTGTTTGAGCGTTTTAAAGAAGAACTCATTCACGGTGAATATAATGATATGTCTCTAGATGGAGGGATTTTGAATAATCATTTCTTAGAACCCTTTGAACATGAGAAGGTAGATAAAATTATTTTAATACCTTTTCAGCCCAACTACGTGGTTCCAAGTTATGTGCTTGAACATTATGATGAAACACAGCTCATAATTATTGATCCGCTTGAAGCATTCCTACCAATGGATACCCTAAGGTTTGAAAAAGATTTTTGCAATCATCAATTTAGGGCAGGGTATAATCGAGCGGTTGAGGTATGGAATATGTATATGGGGTAATTTGATGTATTTAAAGGACTTAAGCCATAGAATTTGAATAACAGCATACAAAAGATTAAGCCCCCTGAACGGTTGTAAAAACGCGCTTACAGGGGCTTATTATTATGTTAATAATTAATGTAACTCATAACATACATGATGTTTCTGCATGGTCTTTGTATGATTGCTAAATCACTCATGTGTTAATCAGGATGAATAATTAGCAAGAAATTAATCTTCAATAGATAATAGGTTTTGCTTGTATGCTAAATAAAGTTGCATTAGAATCTTCATCTCAGCAGCCATTTCAAGTTGTAGCTCAGAAACTGTAGGGAAGTTCTGATCTTCAATACCTTCACGAATGCGAGAGAATAAAGACTTTTCTGTCATGCTGTCTTTCATAAGGTGATAACGAATGGCATTGATTTTCTCCCAGTTCACAACGTCTAGGTCAGTAATATCTTCAATACCGTGTAGTTTTCTGAATCGACGAACAAGGTTTGTGTTAGATGGTACAATTCTATTTTTAAGTTCTGTAGTCCACTGCATTGTTAGAGTTTCCTTGTAGGATTCAAGAATTTTCTCGTTGAATACACCCGTTGCTATTAGAACGCTAACCTTATCTTCGAAGTTTTCAAAGTTTTGTAGGTTCTCCCATACAGTAGCAGGTGGTCTAGCAAAGAACTTATTACGTTCATCTTCTGTAAAATCATCAAACACATCTTCTTCAGATCTGTAAGCTCTATCTTTTTCTAGGTAGAATTTCTCAACACCATAAGGCTTAGAGAACTCTTTTTCAAGATCTGAAGCAGTCAGTCCAGACGCAACACTTGCTTTAATACCATCAAGCATAGTCATATAAACTGCAGCTGTACACAGGTAAGAGTTTGTATTTGGGTTCGGTGCACGTAACTCAAAACGTGTAGCAAGCGGTGATGCCATATCACGAACTAAACCAACTAGAACTGTACGGTTACGTGTAGGAATTTCAACACTATGACCTACTGAAGCTACAGTACATACAGGTGCCTCAAAGCCAGGTTTTAATCGGTTGAATGCATCATTAGTAGAGGTAACAAATGGGTTAACTACTTCGTAGTTCTTTAGAAGACCCATCAAAGCACCCCAGCCAGCAACACTTAAGTATTCTTTAGTCATTTCTGGTGCTGCAAATAAGTTCACACGTTTGCCATTTGTTAGAATAAGAGCTGCACCAACGTGGTGGTGTTCACCACTACCAGCAACACCCTCAATAGGTTTTGCATCGTACTTAAGTACAAGCCCATTTCTCTCATAAGTATCTTTAATGATGTTCTTTGCAAACAGTTCATTATCTATAGATTGTAGGGCTTCGTCGTACTCCCAATCAATTTCAATTTGCTCCATGATTCCAGCCCACTTGTTGGTACCTTTAAGTTTTGAAGGTACACCACCAACCTCTTTGTGGCCCATCTCAGGTTTCATTCCTAGCTTTGTTAATGCTTCAAGCGACTGTTCTAATGCAGTTCTTACAGGGCCAACTGTACGCTTCCAGTATTGTTCTTTTAAGGTTTGTGAAGTGGAAAGTTTTTCGATGTCAGAGCGGTGGTCAGGTGTTTTAACCCAGAATTCAAGTTCTGTAGCTGTTGTAAGTTCTACTTTTGCTATATCAGCAGCTGAATCGAATCCTAATGAAGAACAGTACTCAGGATGTTTTTTAAACATAGCAAGGATTTCAGACTCAAAGCTTACCATTGCATTTTTCAAAATGGCTCTTGATCCAACATATTTACTATCATGTTCAAGGAAGGCAGGGATCATTAATGTACCAACAGGTTTACCTGTTTCATCATCAAAGTGGTTCGGATTGTAGTCAACAAACCATTTTACAGAAAGGTCAGGAATAAGGTCTACTTTAGCATTGTTAATGTCAGCTATTTTGGGGAGGTTAACCGATGAACCATCCGTTTGAACGCCTTTTTTCAAGAAATCTTCGATGTCATTTGTCATCATTTCTATAGGGATTCTTTCATCAGTGTGGTTGTTTCCAAGGTCTACTGCGATTAGAGATGCGAACTTGATTTCCGGATGTTTTTCCAGAATATCTTTTAGCACTTCTGGTTTGTAACTCTCTGGTGTTAAGTAGTAAAGCATGTGGTAACCTCCTCGAAGTTGAAAATATTAATGTTGTATACAGTATACAACTGAAAATAGGCACAAAAAATCGCCTTTCGTCGCGCACGCCGTTGTGCTTGATAAAAGACTTGGTTTTGAATAATTATAGCATGTTTTACGAAAATGTAAACACATTCTGAAAAAGTAGCAATCGTTTTCATAAAAAAATAACTCAACAAAAGTCGAATTATTTTTTGGGTTTAGGCAATTTATGTTCGATAAAATGAGGGGTAGGTAAAATGCCAGTCTTAAATAAAGCTAAAATTACGATGACTGTCATTGGTCCAAGAATAATACCTACAACACCTAGTAAACGTAAACCAAGATACATAGAAAGCAGTGTTATTAAGGGGTATATCCCAATCTGGGTGCTCACAATTTTCGGTTCTAAGGCTTGACGAGCAAGCGTTACAACTAAATATAATATGAACAATGATGCTGCAATACCATATTCGCCAATTACGAGGTTTGTTATCACCCAGGGGATGTATATTGTTGCAGGACCTAGTATAGGAATTGCATCAATGACTGCAATTCCTAGTGCTATTGGAATTGGATAAGCGATTCCAATTATGAATAGTCCAATGGCAGACTCAATAAAAGTTAAAGTCATTAGAATCAGTTGAGCTTTAATATATCCCCAAAGAACGCCTAAAACATCTTTTCTTATAATGGACACTTTTTCGTTTCGTGTCCATGCACCTGCTACGATGGGTTTCATCCACTCTTTAATCATGTTTTTGTCTTTGGTTAAGAAAAATGCAGACACAAACATAATCACAATAAAGAACAAAAGGTTAGG
>Ga0209379_10000966_pt1 | contig 20331 bp, 15 predicted proteins | sample tdDd001_FD_187124 | JGI IMG/M metagenome (GOLD analysis project Ga0209379, IMG submission 187124) | Marine sediment microbial communities from the Atlantic coast under amendment with organic carbon and nitrate - tdDd00.1 (SPAdes)... | ecosystem: Environmental > Aquatic > Marine > Coastal >...
GCAAGGAAAGCTTCAAAGAAGCGGAAGCTCGAAGAGGCTTCCATCTGCGCTTTGGCCATGATTTCTGCTACACCCAAGGTGAAGGCGAGGGAAGTCGACTTAATCATATCGATGAAGTAATTCATCAATGAAGGCAACGCGACTCGTGTGGCTTGTGGCAAGATAACACGACGCATCGCTTGTGGTGTTGTCATGCCCACCGACAAGCTCGCTTCCATTTGACTGCGATCGATACCGATGATGGCAGCACGAATGCTCTCTGCCATGTAAGCGGCAAAGTGTAATGTTAAACCAATTACCGCAGCAGAGAAGGCATCGATGCCGACCATGATCGGGAAGATTTGTGGTAGGCCGTAATACAATAAGAACAGTTGAACTAAAAGTGGCGTACCGCGAAAGAAGCTGATGTAAAGTTGACTTAACTGGTCGAGAACAGGCAGCTTAAATACACGAATATTAGCTAAAATAATGGCTAAAATCAGTGAAAAGACCAATCCCCATGTGGCCATTTCCATGGTTGTGCCAAGATACTTGAGCAGTATTGGCAGCAGTTCCAACATGTAATTAAAATCAAATCCCATACGACTTACCTTGAGAAAAGAAAAGGTGGAATACGAAGTTCCACCTTGTCATTAAGTTAAAAAAGGACGCGAGATAAAACTCAGCGTCCTAAAAGAAGAGAAATGTTACTTAGTGATGTCGGCACCAAACCATTTCACCGAAATCTTCTCTACTGTTCCATCGGCGCGCATCTCTGCAAGTGCTTTATTCACTTCTGCCTGTAGTTTGCGACCTTTCTCGTTATCTACGAAAGGCCAAGCGTTTTGAATGGTTTCAAACGGTTCACCCGCAAGCTCTAGTGGCAGGCCCGTTTTCTTAATCAATTCTAGGGCAGACAAGCGATCCATGATGAATGCATCAGCGCGGCCAAGTGCTACGTCGTGCTCAATACCCGTATCGTAAGTCTTAATATTGATTTTGCCGTCTTTATCATAATCGCGCAGCAGTTGCTCAAAGTTGGAGCCTAGGTTTACCGCAACAGTTTTACCGGCGAGATCTTCGACACCTTGAATGCTGTCATTACCTTTACGTACCGTGATTTGTGCACCGTCTACCACATAAGGGTCTGCGAAAAGGTATTTGGCTTTGCGTGCTTCCGTCATGGTGATCTGGTTAGAGATGGTATCAATACGGCCGGTTTCTAGTAGGCCGAATAAACCAGAGAAGTTCGCTGTGACGTATTCGATCTTGTAGTCGTTACGCTTACCGATCTCATCCCACATATCCACTTCAAAACCTTGTAGCTTGTCTTGCTTAACAAAGGTGAATGGGAAGTAGCGACCTGACATGCCGACTTTTACTTCCGTAGCTGCAGTGTCGACTGCTGCTTGAACGGTTGCTGCAGACAAAGCAATGGCTGCAACGGCAACCTTAATCCAGTGTTTCATAATACATCTCCATACTTTTATGGTTGGAAATACTACTGTTAGTTAGCTCAATTAAATAAATAACCAAGTGCAATAACCTAGACCTCAGAGTAATAAGATCGTATTTGGTATAGATAGTAGGCGATAAATTGGGATAAATGATGAAAAAACGATCGAAATGAACTGGATTGGCAATAAAAAAAGCACAATGAAGGAAAATTCATTCACAGACTTATCACCAATTGCTGGATCTGGTTGATTTTGCCTAAATGTGGATCATTGTGTGGGCAATCTTGGGGCAAGATGTGTTGATCTTGCTATGTCCAGCGAAATAATTGTGAATAACTTGGATCTTATTCACTGGATCGTCGATCAATCGCTGGCGATCTTGGTTATCAACAGGTAAAATTGCCAGTCTTTTCCGATAATTCAAATACTCAGTGGGGGCACCGTGTCATCTTCGCTTTGGTTGCAATGTTTGCAGCAGCTTCAAGAAGAGCTACCAGCTACAGAATTCAGCATGTGGGTTCGTCCGTTACAAGCGGAGCTCAATGACAATACTCTCACTCTGTTCGCGCCAAACCGCTTTGTTTTGGATTGGGTTCGCGACAAGTACCTGAACAGCATTAATCGTCTACTGCAAGAATACTGCGGTAATGACGTCCCTAGCTTGCGTTTCGAAGTGGGCAGTCGCCCTGTAGCAGCTCCAAAACCGGCACCGACACGTACGCCGGCAGATGTGGCTGCTGAATCTTCAGCGCCTGCACAGCTGCAAGCACGCAAACCTGTACACAAAACGTGGGATGATGACGCTCAAGCGATCGCGAACATCAACCACCGCTCAAACGTGAACCCGAAACATAAGTTCAATAACTTCGTTGAAGGTAAGTCAAACCAACTGGGTTTGGCCGCTGCACGTCAGGTGTCAGATAACCCAGGCGCAGCCTACAACCCATTGTTCTTATATGGTGGTACAGGTTTGGGTAAAACCCACCTTTTGCACGCTGTGGGTAATGCGATTGTGGATAACAATCCAAACGCAAAAGTGGTGTACATGCACTCTGAGCGTTTTGTACAAGACATGGTAAAAGCACTGCAAAATAACGCGATTGAAGAGTTCAAACGCTACTACCGCAGTGTTGATGCGCTACTTATCGATGACATTCAATTTTTTGCTAATAAAGAGCGTTCACAAGAAGAATTCTTCCATACCTTCAATGCATTGCTAGAAGGCAACCAACAGATCATCCTGACATCTGACCGTTATCCAAAAGAGATCAGCGGTGTAGAAGATCGTCTGAAATCACGTTTTGGTTGGGGTCTAACCGTCGCGATCGAGCCGCCTGAGTTAGAAACTCGTGTGGCGATCTTGATGAAGAAAGCCGAAGACCACCAAATCCACTTAGCGGACGAAGTAGCGTTCTTTATTGCTAAGCGTCTACGCTCTAACGTTCGTGAACTGGAAGGTGCACTGAACCGCGTAATCGCAAACGCAAACTTCACTGGCCGCCCAATTACGATTGATTTTGTTCGTGAAGCGCTGCGCGATCTACTTGCTCTGCAAGAGAAGCTGGTGACGATCGATAACATTCAAAAGACCGTCGCTGAATACTACAAGATTAAAGTGGCGGATCTACTATCTAAACGTCGCTCTCGATCAGTTGCGCGTCCTCGTCAGTTGGCGATGGCGTTGGCAAAAGAGCTGACCAACCACAGCTTGCCTGAAATTGGTGATGCATTCGGTGGTCGTGACCACACCACGGTGCTGCATGCTTGTCGCAAGATTGAGCAGCTGCGTGAAGAGAGCCACGATATTAAGGAAGATTACTCTAACTTGATTCGCACCCTGTCCTCGTAATCGGTTAGAATGGCAGTATTCTAAGCAAATCACTAATTGAGCTGACAGCGTAAAGAGCCAAGCATGAAATTTACCATTGAACGTAGTCATTTAATCAAACCGCTACAACAGGTTTCGGGCGCTCTGGGTGGCCGACCAACCCTGCCAATTTTAGGTAACCTACTGATCAAAGTAGAAGAGAACGTGTTATCCATGACCGCAACCGATTTGGAAGTGGAATTGGTGAGCAAAGTGACTCTAGAAGGGGATTTTGAAGCGGGCAGCATTACCGTTCCTTCTCGTAAGTTTCTCGATATCTGCCGTGGCCTACCAGACGATGCGATCATTACCTTCGTACTAGAAGGCGATCGCGTACAAGTTCGTTCAGGCCGTAGCCGTTTCTCTTTAGCTACACTACCAGCAAATGATTTTCCAAATATCGAAGATTGGCAAAGCGAAGTTGAAGTATCACTGACTCAGTCTGAGCTACGTACGCTGATTGAAAAAACACAATTCTCGATGGCGAACCAAGACGTTCGTTACTACCTAAACGGCATGTTGTTTGAAATCGACGGTACGACGCTACGCAGCGTGGCAACCGATGGTCACCGTATGGCAGTATCTCAAACACAATTGGGTGCCGACTTTGCACAGAAGCAAATCATCGTGCCACGTAAAGGTGTACAAGAGTTGGTGAAACTGATGGACGCGCCAGAGCAACCTGTTGTGCTACAGATTGGCAGTTCAAATGTACGTGCAGAAGTAAATAACTTTATCTTCACTTCTAAGCTTGTTGATGGTCGTTTCCCTGATTATCGCCGCGTAATGCCACAAAGTACGACCAAAACACTAGAAGCAAGCTGCGATGAATTACGCCAAGCGTTTTCTCGTGCAGCGATTCTTTCTAATGAAAAGTTCCGTGGTGTTCGTGTGAATCTTGCCGGCAGTGAAATGCGTATTACTGCAAATAACCCTGAGCAAGAAGAAGCGGAAGAAATGCTAGACGTGACCTTCGAAGGTGACGCTATTGAGATCGGCTTCAACGTAAGTTATGTGTTGGACGTACTTAACACCCTACGCTGCGACAATGTGCGTATATCGATGTCAGATGCCAACGCTAGTGCGTTGATTGAAAATGCAGACGACGACAGTGCCATGTACGTGGTGATGCCAATCCGTCTGTAAGTCATCTGAATGCCACTTTCTCGCCTTATCATTCAGCAGTTTCGAAACATTAAAGCCTGTGATATTAACCTATCAGCAGGCTTTAACTTTCTTATTGGACCGAATGGCAGCGGCAAAACCAGCGTCCTAGAAGCGATTTATTTGCTCGGACATGGCCGCTCTTTCAAGAGCTCATTGACTGGCCGAGTTATCCAAAATGAGTGCGATGAACTGTTTGTTCATGGTCGTTTTTTGAACTCGGATCAATTTGAGCTACCTATTGGCATTAATAAGCAGCGTGATGGCTCAACAGAGGTTAAAATAGGCGGTCAATCTGGGCAAAAATTGGCGCAGCTTGCACAAGTTTTGCCTTTGCAGTTGATACACCCGGAAGGGTTTGATCTCCTCACGGATGGTCCAAAGCATCGTCGTGCATTTATTGATTGGGGCGTGTTTCATACTGAGCCAGCTTTCTATGATGCATGGGGGCGATTTAAGCGTCTGAACAAGCAACGCAATGCTCTACTTAAAACTGCCAGAAGTTACCGTGAACTCAGTTACTGGGATCAGGAAATGGCACGTTTGGCAGAAAATATCAGCCAATGGCGAGCGCATTACATCGAACAGATGAAAACCGTAGCGGAAACCATCTGTCAGACATTTTTGCCAGAATTTGAGATCCAATTAAAGTATTATCGTGGATGGGACAAAGACACGCCCTATCATGAGATACTAGAGAAAAATTTCGAGCGTGATCAGTCGTTGGGCTACACCTTTAGTGGGCCGAACAAGGCTGATCTGCGCATTAAAGTGAATGGCACGCCAGTTGAGGACGTTCTATCACGCGGTCAATTAAAGCTCATGGTGTGTGCATTGCGCGTCGCGCAGGGACAACACCTTACCGAAATGACCGGAAAACAATGTATTTACCTAATTGACGACTTTGCGTCGGAATTAGACAGCCAACGTCGTAAGCGTCTTGCTGACTGCTTAAAAGAGACGGGCGCACAAGTATTTGTAAGCTCTATCACTGATAGCCAAATCGCCGATATGTTGGACGATACGGGCAAATTGTTTCATGTGGAACATGGCAGGATAGAGTCAAACTAGAAGAGAGAAACTCATGTCTGAAAATTACGATTCATCGAGTATTAAGGTACTAAAGGGTCTGGATGCGGTTCGTAAGCGTCCAGGTATGTACATCGGCGACACGGACGACGGCACCGGTCTTCACCACATGGTCTTTGAGGTGGTGGATAACTCAATTGATGAAGCGTTGGCAGGTCACTGTAAAGACATCGTTGTGACAATTCATGAGGATAACTCGGTTTCAGTTACGGATGATGGTCGTGGCATTCCAACAGAAATGCACCCAGAAGAGCAAGTATCGGCAGCAGAAGTTATCATGACGGTACTTCACGCTGGTGGTAAGTTCGATGATAACTCATACAAAGTATCAGGCGGTCTGCACGGCGTAGGTGTTTCTGTAGTAAACGCACTGTCTGAGAAAGTGGTTCTGACTATCCACCGCGGTGGTCATATCCATACGCAAACTTACCACCACGGTGAGCCTCAAGCGCCACTAGCGGTAGTAGGTGACACTGAGCAAACGGGTACACAAATCCGCTTTTGGCCAAGTGCTGAAACCTTCACAAATATCGAATTCCATTACGATATCCTAGCAAAACGTCTACGTGAGCTTTCTTTCCTAAACTCAGGTGTTTCTATCAAGCTGGTTGATGAGCGTGAAGCAGACAAGAGCGACCACTTCATGTTTGAAGGTGGTATTCAAGCGTTCGTTGAGCACCTAAACACCAACAAAACACCGATCATTGAGAAAATCTTCCACTTCGATTTTGAACGTGAAGATGGCATTGCCGTAGAAGTAGCAATGCAATGGAACGACGGCTTCCAAGAGAACATCTACTGTTTTACTAACAACATTCCACAACGCGATGGTGGTACTCACCTTGCTGGTTTCCGTGCGGCGTTAACGCGTACACTGAACACCTTTATGGACAAAGAAGGTTTCTCTAAGAAAGCGAAAACGGCAACTTCTGGTGATGACGCTCGTGAAGGTCTAACTGCGGTTGTTTCGGTTAAAGTGCCAGATCCTAAATTCTCGAGCCAAACCAAAGACAAACTGGTTTCATCTGAAGTGAAATCTGCGGTTGAGTCGGCAATGGGTGAAAAACTGTCTGAGTTCCTAATTGAGAACCCAACAGAAGCTAAGATGGTGTGTACTAAAATCATCGATGCAGCACGTGCTCGTGAAGCGGCGCGTAAAGCTCGTGAAATGACTCGTCGTAAAGGTGCGCTAGACCTAGCAGGTCTACCAGGCAAACTTGCAGACTGTCAGGAAAAAGATCCAGCACTCTCTGAACTATACATAGTGGAGGGTGATTCGGCAGGCGGCTCCGCAAAACAAGGCCGTAACCGTAAGAACCAAGCAATCCTACCGCTAAAAGGTAAGATTCTTAACGTAGAAAAAGCGCGTTTCGACAAGATGCTTTCTTCTCAAGAAGTAGCAACGCTGATCACGGCACTAGGTTGTGGTATCGGCCGTGACGAGTACAACCCGGACAAACTGCGTTACCACAACATCATCATCATGACCGATGCTGACGTCGATGGTTCGCACATCCGTACGCTACTGTTGACCTTCTTCTACCGTCAAATGCCAGAGCTTATCGAGCGTGGCTACGTGTACATCGCTCAGCCACCACTTTACAAAGTGAAGAAAGGTAAGCAAGAGCAGTACATCAAAGATGAAGACGCGATGAACCAATACCAAGTTGCTTTGGCTCTTGATAACGCGTCACTACACGTAAACGCAGAAGCGCCAGCATTGGCAGGTGAAGCGTTAGAGAAGCTAGTTCAGCAATACAACGCAGGTATCAAACTGGCGGATCGTATGAGCCGTCGTTACCCAAGCGCGCTAGTTCATGAGCTAATCTACACGCCGCGTCTAACGGCAGAGCAATGTCACGATGCAGCAGCAGTAGAAGCGTGGACAAAACAGCTAGTTGAACAGCTAAACGCGAAAGAAGTAGGCGCAAGCCAATACAGCTTCGAAGTAGAGCAACACGAAGAGTTAGGTCTAAACCTACCTAAGATCATCGTACGTACTCACGGTGTGACTCACGACTACGCACTAAGCATCGACCTACTGAACTCGAAAGAGTACGGCAAGCTAGCGGATCTATCTGAAGCGTTAGACGGTCTGCTAGAAGAAGGCGCTTACATCAAGCGTGGTGAGCGTACTCAGCCAGTATCAAGCTTTGCATCGGCACTTGAGTGGCTAATCAAAGAGTCGCGTCGTGGTCTAAGCCTACAGCGCTACAAAGGTCTAGGTGAGATGAACCCAGATCAGCTTTGGGAAACAACAATGGACCCTGAGACACGTCGTATGATGCAAGTAACCATTGAAGATGCGGTAGGCGCAGACCAATTGTTCACAACGCTAATGGGCGACCAAGTTGAGCCGCGTCGTAACTTCATCGAAGAGAACGCGCTGAAAGTAGCAAACCTAGACGTTTAGACTATTTTTCCTTTGCTGGATATGCTGATTTCGTTGTCGAAGGTGCTCACATACACTTGTATGCTGCGCGCCTTCTCCTAGAACTAAGCATATCCCCCTGCGGAAAAACGAATCTAAATTTCTTTTAATAGAATTTTAAAAGCACTGCCTTCGGGTGGTGCTTTTTTATTGAGTGAGAGAAACCAGATAAAAGAAACGAGAATGGGCTGCGCCCTGTGGAGACGGGGAGGCTTGGCTTTCAAACTCTACGTTTATGGGAAGAGTGGGTGTAAGTGTCGCTTTTCATTATCAGTATGTTAGGGCGTCATCCTCGAGAGGGAGGAATGACCGAGTCGGAGATCTAAAATATTTTCACTGGAGCCCTTGAAAGCCCATTTTTCGACCTTATATCTAGTTATGAAGAGGGATGGCTGACTTGCTCAACAAGAGAAGAACAGCGCCTCTGGAATCGCTAAACGAGATCGCTCAAGAGAGGATACTCAGTATTAGCACACAACTTGACCCTAGATTCGACATCATGTCCCCGCACCTAAAGAGTAGGTCAGAGGAATGAATCATCGGATCCCTTAGCTCGGCGTTTTCTTGCATAAATGCGCCATGTGGATGACCCTCATCTGGGCTAAGACTATTGCTTAAAAGAGGATAGATTATGCGTAATGTAGATTTCTCACCACTATACCGTAATGCAATTGGCTTCGACCGTCTGTTTAACCTGATGGAAGCAAGCTCTGCGAAAAACACTTCTGGCGGTTACCCTCCATACAACATCGAGCAAAAAGACGAGCACAACTACCGTATTACTATGGCAGTCGCTGGCTTTGCTGAAGATCAGCTCGATTTGACTCAAAACGAAAACATGTTGATCGTGAAGGGTGAGCGTAAAGCAGAAGAAGGTAAAAACTACGTTTACCAAGGCATCGCAGAACGCGATTTTGAACGTAAATTCCAACTTGCGGATTACGTAAAAGTCGTTGGTGCATCAATGGAAAACGGTCTACTTCATATCGATTTAGTTCGTGAAATTCCAGAAGCGATGCAACCACGTAAGATTGCTATCGGTGGCAACAACCTGATTGAAAACAGCTAATCAGCTAAAGACACTTCAGTTAACCACACGGTTATAGAATGAGAAAGAGCGCCATATGGGCGCTCTTTTTAGTTTGGGGTTTTCAAATCCGCTATTTCAAAGCAGTAATTTCAAAGAGAAGAACGGCTGAGTTTAATCGGTCTATTTACCTTCGCGGTAAGCCTTTTCCACTTCTTCTGCGATAATCGCAATGCCTTTTTGCATCATCTCATCGTCTTGAACGTAGTTCATACGCAAGCATTGGTGTGCATGATCCCACTCGTCTTTCTGACCAATAAAGAAGTATTCACCCGGAACAATCAAGACCCCACGCGCTTTCAAGCGTTGGTACAGTTCCATTGTCGTAATTGGCAGTTCATCAAACCATAGCCACAAGAAGATAGCGCCTTCTGGTTTGTGAATACGGAAGCGTTCATCGGTAATCGCTTCTTGGAGCAGTTCAACCGCACGTTGCGACTTCTGTTTGTAGAACGGCTTAATCACCTCTGAGCTCAGTTTTAGCAGATCGCCTTTACCAATAATGTGGTTTGCCAACGCAGGACCAACACTGCCTGGAGCTAGGCTGATGATGCCGTTCATATTGGTTAATGCTTGAGTGATTTCTTCACTCGCAATCACAATCCCACAACGCACGCCCGGCAAGCCAAGTTTAGATAGGCTCATGCACAGGATGGTGTTTTCATTCCAGAACGGCTCGACATCTTCAAAGATGATGTTCGGGAAAGGTAGACCGTAGGCGTTATCGATAATCAGTGGGATGTTGTTCTCACGTGCCAGCTTGTCCAGCTTACGTACTTCTTCGTCTGTCAGTACGTTACCCGTTGGATTGGTTGGGCGAGACGCGCAGATTGCCGCAACAGAGTCATCGACGGTGAGCTGCTCAAAATCGACGTGGTATTTAAACAGACCGTTATCTAACAGCTCGATCTCTGGGTGGTATGAGACAAAGATATCTTCATCAATGCCTGCATCACCATAACCGATGTACTCAGGCGCGATAGGCAGTAGCACCTTCTTGTGTGAACCGTCTGGCTGCTGACCTGCTAGTAAGTTGAATAGGTAGAAGAAGCCACTTTGGCTGCCGTTAGTTAGGCTGATGTTCTTCTCGGAAATATCCCAGCCGTAAGTTTCACGGAATAATAGAGCCAACGCTTTAACGAACGCGTCTTTGCCTTGCGGACCATCATAGTTGGCGAGGGCGGCGACGAGCTCTCCACTGGCGAGCATTTCCTCACTGGCTTGGCGAAAGTAATCGAGCATGGCAGGAATGGCGGCTGGGTTACCTCCACCGAGCATGATGGCACCTGGTGTGCGCAGACCATCATTCAAATCGTCCATTAACTGCGTGATACCTGAATACTGATTAAATTTTTCACCAAACTTTGAGAACTGCATTTGTCGTTATACCTAATTCATTGTGATTGCTTTGTGTATGTTTGTGCCGATGTTTTATCGGCTTATCGAGTAATCCTTGACCTTACCTCAATGCGTAATTAACGCAAAGTGTGAATTAAGCCGAAAAAGAAAAAAGTGTGTCATCAGACCAGAGGTACGAGATAAAGAGGCAAAAAGAGCAATAAAAAAGGGAAGCTTATGCTTCCCTTGCTGGTGGAGAGAGTGTGATTTACTCACCGGTGTAAACAATCAGCACTTTGTCGTCTTGGTATTGGCGTTCGAACGCGTAGTAACCTTCTTGGTTGCGAGTGATGTGCTTACCTTGAGCAACCGCTGGGTGGCGTTTACGGAAATCGCCCAACTTTTGCCAATGCTGCAGTAAGTCTTCACGCTCGCCATTAATCTTATCCCATGGCATATCAGAGCGAGTACCTTGGTGAGCGTCCGAGCCGGTAACACCAAAGTCGCGGGCGATCTCGTCACCATAGTAGATTTGCACTGCACCTGGCGCCAGCATCAACGCATTGGCTGCACGAGCTTGGTCATCAAAACTGCGGCTGCGTGCCGCCCAGAAAAGTTGAGTATCGTGTGAAGACAGGTAGCTCAACACATTGAACTCAGTGTCGCTATTGATGCGTTCTGCATAGCGGCGGTAGTCTCCATCAAGCTGAGCAAAACACTTCAGTGCTTTTGGTGCCACGTCAGATTGGAACTCGAAGTTGATGATGGAATCGAAGCCGTTATCGAAATACGGGCTCTTCACCACGCTGTGTGCCCATACTTCACCTGTCATCCAAAATGGCAGGTCATCCAAGGCTTTGTCTGGATTGTTTTGCTTCCACTGGGCAAGCGCTTGAGTGGTGCTGGCTTTCAGCTCTGCCCACGCTTCCATTTCAACGTGTTTAGCGGTGTCGACGCGGAAGCCATCAATGCCATAGTCACGTACCCAGTCGGATAACCACGTAATCAGATGCTCACGCGGGGTTTGCAGTTCATCTTGCGCATTGGTGTCTTTATTGCGGAAGAAGTTTGGTAGTCCGGTTTTCTGAGTTGATTCGGTTTTGAGATCCGGTAAGTAGTTCAAAGACATGGTGATGTCGTTGTATCCCGGCGCATCGTAATCGCCAATGTCGGTGCGAAGCCAATCTTTGCCCCACCATTTTTCCCACGCTTCGCTATCACCGTATTTGATGTAATCGTTGAAGCTGTGCCAGCTTTGTCCGGATTTTGGCTGCCAGTCGGTCCATTTTTCTCCAAGGACTTCTTTAGCTTCTTGGTCATCAAGGTAAAGCTGACCAAATCCGAATTCCTGCATGTCTGCTAATGTCGCATAACCTGTGTGGTTCATGACGACATCCCAAATTACGCGGATGCCTTTCTTATGCGCGGTATCGACGAAGGTTCTGAGTTCATCTTCGGTACCCATGTTGGCATCGAGCTTGGTCCAATCTTGGTGGTAGTAGCCGTGGTAGCCGTAGTGCTTAAAGTCGCCTTTATCGCCGCCGCCAACCCAGCCGTGGATTTGTTCCAGTGGTGAAGTTATCCAGATAGCATTCACACCAAGTGATTCGATGTAATCGAGTTTTTTCGTTAGACCCGCTAAGTCACCGCCGTGGAAGGTACCAATCTCGTATTTTCCGTCTTTGCTGCGACCGTAGCTGTTGTCGTTGTCTGGGTTGCCATTGTAGAAGCGGTCGGTCATGACGAAGTACACCGTCGCATTGTCCCAACTGAACGGTTTGTCGGCTTGTTGTTCAACTTCTTCTAGCAGCAATAGACCTTGGCTCATAGGACCCGGTTGCATGGTGACGCTGCCATTGGCGACAGTGGCTTCTTGTCCGGTTAAGGCATCACGAACGACAGTGCCATCATTAAAGGTTTGAGCAACATTGATGGTTTTTGGCGTGTCAGTTGCGACAGGGCAAGAGTAGGTGATGTCCTGAGTCTGTTTTGGTTTGATTTTGACCGTGAGCTCGTTGGTGGTTGGGTTGAGCGTAAATTGATAGGTATTGGCTTTGAAGATGCGCAGCGGCATTTGTGCGTCAGTGGCGCAGTTATCCATTTTTAATGGACGATTGAATTTGATGCGATCTTCTTCTGCTAGGGCAAAGCTACTGCCACAGCTTTGCTTGCTGTCAGCAATGGTAAAGGTGTAGCTGCCTTTTTCGAGTTTTTGCTCAGCGACAAGTAAGCCTTGTGAGTTTTCCTCAAAAACAGCAGTGTCATCACCAACGTTTAATACGATGGCATTTTCTGGTATCTGGCTGCAGGCGCTCAGTAGACCGATAGAGAGTGCGAGAATTGTTTTTTTCATTGTGTCCTTCCCCCGAATAAACAGTCCAGTTATAGCAAAACTGTGCCTCTACAATCCGAGCTCTACACCGAGAAGTTAAACGCGTCTCACCCTACAAATTTTAGTCTTGTTCACAAAATGAATAATAAGCGTCACCTTCATCGGTTTGAAAGCAACAAAAAAGGGAAGCATCTGCTTCCCTTTTACTTATTTCTTAATCACTTCGAAGAGTAATGAATTACTTTTGAAGCAAAGAAATGTCTGCGATCTGTAGGAACAGGTTACGCAGGTTGTTCAGTAGTGTCAGACGGTTCTTCTTAAGTGCTTCGTCGTCTGCCATTACCATTACGTTATCAAAGAACGCATCAACTGGTTCACGTAGGTCAGCTAGCTTGCTTAGGGCTTCTTGGTAGTTACCTGTAGCAAATGCTGGCTCTAGCGCTTCTGTCATTACTTCAACGCTTTCTGCTAGTGCTTTCTCTGCGTCTTCTTGTAGAAGTGCTAGGTCGATGTCTGCTGCTAGTTCACCGTCGAATTTCGCTAGGATGTTACCTACACGTTTGTTCGCTGCTGCTAGAGACTCAGCTGCTTCTAGTTCACGGAAGTGAGAAACCGCTTTAACTCGTTGGTCGAAGTCTGCTGGTTTCGTCGGACGACGAGCTAGAACTGCTTGGATGATGTCTACGCTGAAGCCTTCGTCTTGGTACCAAGCACGGAAACGACCAAGCATAAACTCGATAACGTCTTGTTCAACGTTGTCGTTGGTTAGGCGGTCGCCAAACAGTGACTTCGCTTTCGCTACTAGGTCAACAAGGTCTAGGTTGTAGCCGTATTCAACGATGATACGTAGTACACCTAGAGATGCGCGGCGTAGTGCGAATGGGTCGCTGCCTTTAGGTGCTTGACCAATACCGAAGATACCTACGATAGTGTCTAGCTTGTCTGCCATTGCAACTGCAGTTGAAACGCCGTTTGATGGCAGTTCATCACCTGCGAAACGAGGCATGTATTGCTCGTTCAGTGCTACTGCAACTTCTTCTGCTTCACCGTCGTGGCGAGCATAGTGCATACCCATAACACCTTGAGTATCCGTGAATTCGAATACCATTGAGGTCATTAGGTCACATTTTGCTAGTAGACCAGCACGCTTTGATTTCTCAACGTCAGCACCGATTTGCTCAGCAATGTAGCCAGCAAGTTCTGTGATGCGGTCTGTTTTGTCTTTGATCGTACCCAGTTGCTTTTGGAAGATCGCTTGCTCTAGTTCAGGCAGACGGTCGATAAGCGGACGCTTACGGTCTGTGTTGAAGAAGAACTCTGCGTCAGCAAGACGAGGACGAACCACTTTCTCGTTACCTTCGATTACGTAACGAGGCTCTTTTGATTCGATGTTCGATACGAAGATGAAGTTAGGTAGTAGCTTCTTGTTTTCGTCGTAAACAGGGAAGTATTTTTGGTCACCTTTCATGGTGTAAACCAATGCTTCAGAAGGCACTTTTAGGAACTCTTCTTCAAACTTCGCTGTTAGTACCACTGGCCATTCAACCAGAGACGTTACTTCTTCTACTAAGTCATCTTCTAGGTCAGCGATACCGCCAACTGCTGCTGCCGCTTTTTGTGCGTCAGCTAGGATGATTGCTTTACGCGCTTCGTAATCTGCCATTACTTTACCGCGCTCTTCTAGGATCGCAGGGTATTGCTCAGCAGAATCGATAGTAAACTCTTGCTCACCCATGAAGCGGTGACCACGGATAGTGCGGTCTGAAGCAACACCAAGGATCTCGCCTTCGATTAGGTCGCTGCCCATTAGCATGGTTAGCGTCTTAACTGGACGGATAAATTGAGTCGTTTTGTTACCCCAGCGCATTGGTTTTGCGATAGGTAGGTTTGCTAGTGCTTTCGCTGCAAGTTCAACTACGATCTCAGACGTTGGCTGACCTTTCACTTCTTGTTTGAACAGTAGCCATTCACCTTTGTCTGTTACCATGCGCTCTGCTTGGTCAACCGTGATGCCACAACCGCGTGCCCAGCCTTGAGCCGCTTTTGTTGGGTTGCCTTCCGCGTCAAACGCTGCAGAAACCGCAGGACCACGTTTTTCAACAACTTTGTCAGACTGGTTGTCTGCTAGTGCTGCTACTTTTAATGCAAGACGACGAGGTGCCGCGAACCATTTCACGCCTTCGTGAGCAAGCTCTGCGCCTTTTAGTTCTGCTTCGAAGTTTGCTGCGAATGCTTCAGCTAGAGTGCGAAGTTGCGTTGGTGGTAGCTCTTCTGTACCTAGCTCGATTAGAAATTCTTTTGCCATGTTACTCTACCCCTTACGCTTGTTCTTTCTTACACATTGGGAAGCCAAGAGCTTCACGCGATGCGTAGTATGCTTCTGCAACTGCTTTAGTCAGGTTGCGGATGCGCAGGATGTAACGTTGACGTTCAGTTACTGAGATCGCTTTACGTGCGTCTAGTAAGTTGAATGCGTGACCTGCTTTAAGGATACGCTCGTAAGCTGGTAGTGGCAGTGGCTTTTCAAGCTCAAGCAGCTCTTTACACTCTTTTTCACATTGCTCAAAGAAGCTGAATAGGAATTCAACGTCAGCATGTTCAAAGTTGTAAGTCGATTGCTCTACTTCGTTTTGGTGGAAGATATCACCGTAAGTCACTTTGCTGCCATCTGGTGCGATGTTCCAAGTAAGATCGTAAACCGAATCTACTTCTTGGATGTACATTGCTAGACGTTCGATGCCGTAAGTGATCTCACCTGTTACTGGTTTACACTCAAGGCCGCCAACTTGCTGGAAGTAAGTGAACTGAGTCACTTCCATGCCGTTTAGCCAAACTTCCCAGCCTAGACCCCATGCGCCTAGTGTTGGGTTTTCCCAGTTGTCTTCTACGAAACGGATGTCGTGTACAAGTGGGTCAATACCAAGTACTTCTAGAGAACCTAAGTACAACTCTTGAATATTGTCTGGCGATGGTTTTAGCGCTACTTGGAATTGGTAGTAGTGCTGAAGGCGGTTAGGGTTTTCACCGTAACGACCATCAGTAGGACGACGTGAAGGTTGTACGTAAGCTGTAGACATTGGCTCTGGGCCAAGTGCTCGTAGACATGTCATTGGGTGAGAGGTACCCGCACCTACTTCCATATCTAGCGGTTGAACAATGGTGCAACCATTTTGAGCCCAATAATCCTGCAGCGCGAGGATCATTCCCTGGAAGGTTTTGATATCGTATTTTTGCATAAGTCAGGTTCGCGCGATTCTCTTATTACTTGTGAAGTCATCTCTATTGTTGGGTTTTCTAGCCTCAACAGTGAGGATTCAAAGTAATGACGGTTGAATAAAATAACGATCAAGTATACCCAGATATTGAGCATGGGAGTAGAGCTAATCTTGATTAATTCGTGGGCAATTTTCTCCTTTAATGGATTTTTACCGCTTTATCTGCTGAATTTTTCCTAAAAGGGAGTTTTCGCTGGCTTTCACTCTTGAGGTGGTGGGGAAACATGGCTAGAATTGCGCCTGTCTTTGGGGAGTAGCTTACTCGATGAAATGTCTGTTTCATCCGGTTCGTTCGTCAACATAATTGGTGCAAAATCACCATGGCGCTCGAGACTCATCAGCCTGATGGGTTTAGCAAGACCTTAGACAAATCATCACGAACCGGGGTGGGGCGTGAGGTTTGTCTATGGTTAAAAATAATTATCCCGCCCCAATGAGCATGTCGTGAGCGTTTTAGCTATTTCAATTACTACTGTAGCGTTAGCAGAAATTGGCGATAAGACCCAATTGCTATCTCTATTGCTTGCCAGTCGTTACCGCAAGCCAATCCCAATTATTGCAGCAATCTTTTTGGCAACGATTGCCAACCACGCTTTGGCTGCATGGTTAGGTGTGGTTGTGGCCGATTACCTTTCACCAGAAGTCCTTAAGTGGGTGCTAGTGGTCAGTTTTGTCGCTATGGCGGCTTGGGTACTGATCCCTGATAAGTTAGATGATGACGAGCAGATCTCTAACCGAGGCCCATTCATTGCGAGTTTTATTGCTTTCTTCGTTGCGGAGATTGGCGACAAAACTCAGATCGCCACTTCTATCTTGGGTGCGCAATACGCAGATGCATTGAGTTGGGTGATTCTTGGTACCACGATCGGTATGCTGCTTGCCAACGTTCCTGTGGTTTTAATCGGCAAACTCTCGGCGGATAAGATGCCTTTAGGGTTGATTCGTAAGGTGACCGCATTCCTGTTTATCGCGCTAGCTATCGGAGCGGCATTGTTCTGATTCATTGCACATAAAATGGTCTGAATTATCAATAACTAGTGAAGTAATGCGCGAGTTCAAACTCTGGCTCAAAATCATTCAAGACCGTGACGGGTGACATATTAGTGCCATACTTGTCATGGTACTTTAATGGTGTGAATGATGGCGAGAGGGCAAGTTTATGCTTACACGTTATATGGGGATGTCCCCAAAGAGTCAGAGTTATTTATTCACCTTTGGTTTGGCGCTGTGCTTGTTGGCGATGGTGCTGACTGATATGTGGTTGCCGATTGTGGCAGGGACCTTCATTCTTACCGGCTTAACGGTAGAAGCATGGATTCGGGTCGCGCATATTATTCCTATGCACGAAGAGATGCGTGCAATGAGAAAACAATTAAATAAGCTACAATCTGAACTTCGCACACTAGAATATGATGAATAAACAAACGGCAGCCTTTGGGCTGCCGTTTTTGATCTTGCTGAGATTATTCCAAACCTTTCTTAATTAGATATTGGTATGGAAGCTGTTCTGTTTGCGCTGCAACCAACTGGTGGTCCATAAATCGACAGAAACTTGGGATATCTCGAGTCGTGGATGGGTCGTCTGCTTTTACCAGCAATACCTCACCATCTTGCATGTTTCGAATTGTCTTCCTGACCATCATTACTGGCTCTGGGCAGCGTAATCCTTCCGCCTCTAATGTCTTGGTCGCCAGTTCAGGATTAAAACTCATAATGTGATTCTCGTAACTAACTTAGCGGTGAATTTTACTTTCGTTGAAAAAATATTCAATAACCACTTGGCAAAGTGATTTTTTTGTTTTACCTTAAATTAACAATTTGGTAACAACTGGCAAGGAGAGACGATGTTAACAGCGTTAGACAGACTAACCATCTATTCGGTTTTATGTTTCATCTCGTTTTGTGCATTAGTGCTTCGAACGCCAGCTGAAACCTCATTGATGCCTCTTTTAGGCATGAGTGCAACCATTATTGGGATTTGGATTGAGATGCACAAATGGTCAGGTGCATCTGAGCAAGAAAATTAGCGCTTCTTGCTGTAATCGGAACCTATTGATATACCGCTCACCAAGTTTAACGACACTTCATTCCGACACTATCCCCATTTTTCTTGGGCTTCCCCGCTGAAAGGCGGGATTTTTTTTGCCTGAAGAGTACAATTTATCTAAATCCCCAACATGGTAAGTGGCAAATCGTGGAATTAGAAGACATCTACCGTAGAGATCTGAACTTATTGGTTGCACTACGTGTGTTGATTGAAGAGAGCAGCGTCAGTAAAGCCGCCACTCGTTTGAATTTGAGCCAATCGGCTATGAGTCGTGTGCTAGGGCGTTTACGTGATCTGCTTGGTGACCCACTGTTTACTCGCCAGGGTCAGCGCTTGATCCCAACCCAGAAAGCGTTAGAAATTGATCGCTCTTTAGGTGAACCGCTGGAATCGCTGCGCCAATTACTATCTCCACGTGAGTTTGATCCACGCAGTTGCGATCAGACGTTTACTATCGCGACCACCGATTACGCGATGCAAACCATTTTGCCTTTTGCTTTGCCGCGTATTTATCAAGAAGCACCGAATGTGTCGTTTAACTTCTTGCCGCTGCAACATGACCGCTTATCTGATCAATTAACATACGAAGGCGCGGACTTAGCGATTTGTCGCCCTACAGGTCCCGTAGAGCCATTACGCAGTGAAGTGTTAGGACGAGTCGGTGTGCTATGTATGCTCTCAAAGCAACATCCATTAGCTGATAAAGAGATGAGCCTGGATGATTATCTCAGTCATCCGCATGCCATGATTGCCATCAGTGATGGGGTTAAAGCGCTGATTGAACAAGCGTTAGTGGAGAAGCCGCAACGTCAGATGGTATTGCGCGCTTACCATTTAGAAGCCGCATTGGCGATCGTCGATACCCTGCCAATCATCATTACTGTGCCTGCTGATTTGGCGTATTTGGTTGCTGATCGTTATGACTTGGTGGTGAAGCCATTACCATTCCAATTCACGCCGTTTGAATATTCGATGATTTGGCATGCACGTTGCGAGCACTCTCCCGCTCAAGAATGGTTGCGTGCAGTGGTTCGTGAAGAATGTAGCCGTCTTATTGCTAAACGAATTGAAGATATGGGGTTAGACTGATTTTTCCGAAAATCGAAATAGCAAAAAGCCGGGCAATGACCCGGCTTTGTTTATTCTATTGAAGAGTTAACGCTTATAGCTTGATAACCACACGACCAGTTACTTGACCGTTTGTGATGTCTTCAGCGTATTTTGGTGCTTCTGCTAGCTCTACTTCAGTACAAGCTTGCTCGAAGTAGCTGTCTGGTAGTAGTTCTACCAATTTTTCCCATGCTGCAGTACGTTTTTCAAATGGGCATGAAACAGAATCCACACCTTGTAGACGAACGTTACGTAGAATGAATGGCATCACTGTGGTTGGTAGATCGAAGCCACCTGCAAGACCACAAGCCGCAACTGCACTGTTGTAATCCATTTGTGCCAATACTTTTGCTAGTACTTTGCTGCCCACAGTATCAACCGCACCTGCCCATACTTGTTTTTCAAGCGGACGTGCTGGCTCTTCAAATTCAACGCGGTCGATGATGCGGCTAGCACCTAGCTTTTCTAATAGCGGACCATTTTGTTCAACACGACCTGTCACGGCTGCAACTTTGTAGCCAAGCTGTGCTAGAAGCGTTACGGCTACTGAGCCTACACCGCCACTTGCGCCAGTTACTAGGATTTCGCCATTTTCAGGTTTGATGCCTGCATCAAGCAGTGCTTGAACACATAGCATGCCAGTGAAGCCAGCAGTACCCACCATCATTGCTTTCTTGCTGTCTAGACCTTTTGGTAGTGGTACTAGCCAATCCGCTTTTAGACGAGCACGTTGAGACATACCGCCCCAATGGTTTTCACCTACACCCCAACCAGTAAGAACAACTTTGTCGCCTGCTTGGTAGCGGTCGTCTTCTGAGCTTACTACTGTACCTGCTAGGTCAATACCCGGCACCATCGGGAAGTTACGGATGATTTTACCTTTACCTGTAATTGCAAGGCCGTCTTTGTAGTTCAACGATGAGTAATCAACGTCAATCAGAACGTCGCCTTCAGGCAGTTGTGTTTCATCGATTTGCTCGATGCTAGCGATAGTACGTTTGTCTTCTTGATTTAGAACTAGAGCATTAAACATAAGGTTCTCCGATTGTGCGGTAGCGTGACTCTGGGTCACATGCAGCAAGATATCAACTGCTGCTAAGTGTATGTCTTCTTTGTCTATGAATAAAATGAAACTTGAGCATTTAATGTATGCTT
>Ga0209379_10000971_pt1 | contig 20260 bp, 19 predicted proteins | sample tdDd001_FD_187124 | JGI IMG/M metagenome (GOLD analysis project Ga0209379, IMG submission 187124) | Marine sediment microbial communities from the Atlantic coast under amendment with organic carbon and nitrate - tdDd00.1 (SPAdes)... | ecosystem: Environmental > Aquatic > Marine > Coastal >...
TACGTCTCATAGTTCATCTCCTCCTAACAATACTAAAATTATACCGAATTATCTCATAATAAGATAGTCAAAAAGCAAAAGAAACTAGGCGATCAACCTAGGTTCTTTTGTTTATGAGTAATTTTTTCGATATTACTTTCGGCAAATAATATCTAAAAACAACTAGAAAATTAATTAATAAAATATCAATACAAATACACTGGTCAACAAGACAAAGGTAATACCGGTTAATCCCATTGCCAGACCACTCATCGCACCCGCTTCATCACTCATTTCCATAGCCTTTGAAGTGCCAATACCATGAGATGCTGCCCCCATAGAAATGCCTTTTGAGACTTCTGATTTCACTTTTCCAATTCTCATCACAACAGGAGCAATTGTTGCGCCCAAAATACCTGTAATGATAACAATGATAACTGTAATATCTGGTATACCTTTTAACATCGCACTGACTTCTATCGCCATTGGCGTTGTAATCGATTTTGGTATCAAAGTCATCATCAATTCATTAGAAAATCCAAACAGTTTTGCAAGTCCAACAACCATCAAAACCGACGACACTATGCTAACCAAAATCCCAATCATAATGGGTAGAACATTTTTTTTGATAGCATCTCTATGTCTATAAAGTGGGATGGCAAGCAAGACAACAACTGGTCCTAAACTGTTACCGATGAGTTGTCCACCTTTTATATACCCCTCATAGCTTAACGGCGTAACAAGTATGGTTATAATAATCCCTGTCGCTGCAACTAGAACGGGATTTAATAATGAATTATTAAACCTTTTTTTAATATGAAGAGCAATGATATAAAAGAATAAGGTCAAAACTAAACCTATGATGATCATGACTTTTCTCCCTTCACAAATAGATCTACAACCTTTGCTGACAATAACATGGAAATAGAAGTTGTTATCACAACAATAATTACCAGCGGTATTATATCCATCTTTATCAAATCGAAGTATTTAAGTATACTGACGCCAAAAGGTACAAAAAACAAACTCATATGTTTTAGTAAAAAATCACCTGTTTGACTGATATGATCCAATTTTATTAGTTTTAACGATAATAATATGTATAAGATACCCATTCCAATTAAATTACCAGGAATAACAATAACCGGTTCAATAAAATCACTAAATAGATTTCCTGTAAAATAAATAACAGATATCGTAATAATGGTTTGAATTGCTCTAAACATAAGCCCTCTTTTCTGTCTAAACTACAGTATAGAGCACATTTAAAGAGTTGACAATACGAAATGAAAAATAACTACCCAATTGGTAGTTATCTTAAGATATTCTATCGTTAATAATTTCTTCTATTTCAAGCCAGACCTCATCCCCTAAGTCCAGTTGACCAATTTCATAATACATTTTTGATTCTTCATATAAAGAACCTATGAAGTCAATTTCAATGCTCGAAAAATTTTCTTCCAATGCTTTTTCACCTTTATATTTCTCAAATCTAGTTTGAATAAATTTAGGAAATGGTGGGATTGCACCATCAAAAGATTTTAATGGTAGTGGTACAAAATGTGGTATAAATTGTTCTAGTATAACCATTAAAAGTTGCCATGTCCGTTTTGCTTCTGTGACTCGTCCCCTCAAGGCATAACTGTCAGTTCTGATATATAGTTCCCGAATCTTTTCTTTGACATGATCACAGATATCATATTGATTTAATCCAGTGTTCTCTTTAAACACCTTATAATTCTTTTCAGTCGTTTTTTCATCTATCATAGTCACGATCTTTTCCAAAATTTGAGTTGCCTCAGCCATACTATCTGATGATTCATAATCTTTTAATGTTACAAAGAGTTGATGAATTTCCTCCTGATCATCAATCTCCAGCTCCAATTTGTATAGATGCATAATTTCTGAAAATCTCTTAAAGTCAATCATAGCCTTTTGTTTAAGGTTATTCTTTTTATATTCAGATGTAAAAAACAATTTATATAGTAATTTAGTTTGGGGTTTCATTGTATCTTCTATATGTTCAAAAGTCATAATACCCTCCTTTTGTACAATGATAAAAAAAAGATATGCCCAAACTGTGTTCGTTTTGTGTAATTTTAAAAAAACCTGTACTCATTGAGTACAGGTCATCATTATAATTTAAATTTAGTTATAGACAATTCTAATGTTTCTGCCGCTTCAGCTAAACTTTCACTTGCACTAGAAACTTCTTGTATCGATGCCAGTTGTTCTTCTGTAGAAGCAGATGCTTCTTCAGTAGAGGCTGCATTTTCCTCAGAAATCGCAGATAGCGATTGCATCACTTCTAAAATATCAACTTTATTATGTTCCATTAAGTTTACATTTTCACTCATACTGTTTACAGCATCATCCACAAATACTATCGCTTCAGAAATCGTGTTGAATTTATCCTCTGTATCAGTTGCCTGAACCATTTGCGCTTCAACAATCTCTTTTACAATTGCAACTTTTGAAACTGCATCATTCGAATTACTTATCAAGGTCTCTACAATGTTATCAATGACTTGAGTTGATTTAGTTGATTGCTCTGCCAATTTTCTAATTTCTTCGGCAACTACAGCAAATCCTCGACCAGCTTCACCAGCTCTTGCCGCCTCAATAGCTGCATTCAATGCTAATAAGTTCGTCTGCTCAGCGATTGAAGCAATCATTTCAGAAGCTTGTCTTATCTCAACAGAGCTTGCATTTGTTTTTATAATCGCATCGTTGATATCAGTTGTCGCTTTACCACTATCATCTGACTTCTGAATAAGATCTTTTACCACATCAATTCCCGTACTAATTTCTAGATGCACTTTTTCTGTTGCCTTAGTTAAACCAACCATCAAATCAGAGTTCTTGTTGATGCCTTCTCCAACTTCACTCACTTTATCAACACCTTTTTCAGTGTCACTCGCTTGATCTAAAGCACCTTTGGCAAGTTCACCGACAGTACTGGCAATCTCTTCAGAACTCATCGCAACCTGTTGTGCTGTAGCTGTTAACTCTTCAGCAGAAGTCGATACATGAGTTACAACATTTTGAACCTCTGAAATTAGTGTTGCAAAGTTATTTTTCATTTTATCCAAAGCTTTTGTCATCATTCCGATTTCATCACTTTGTTTTAAATATCTAGTATGTAATTTATTTTCTTCAAGAGTTAAATCATAATTAGATAACTGTTCCAATTCTCTTGAGACATGTCCAACTGATTTAACAACATACAAACCATTTTTGTAAATCACTATAACTACCAAGATTAAAATAATCAATACAACAATAGCCAGTTTAATGATTTCTGTATAGACAGTCTTCATAATATCTTTAGAAGGTACAATCACACTGAATGTCCATGATTGATTATAACCTTCTATTGGTATGTTCTTATAAAACTCGAATGCCTTCTTATCTATGTAATCATTTTTTACTTCTCTATTTATCAACTCGTTTTCCTGGAGTTCTTTTGATAAACTAGACTCTAAAACAATGTTGTTTATTGTATTTAACTTTTTCTCATCAGGATGAGCTATAATCAATCCATCTTTATTCATAAGTTGTCCAAAGGTATTATCTGTAAAACTAACCACCTCTTGAATTTGATGGAACTGATCCAGTGAAATATCTACTCCAACTACACCCATAAATTTGTTATTGATTATTAAAGGTCTCGAAAAAGATACCGTTGATACCATTTCTCCTGCTAATTCATAACTTGTTGGATCGGTAATATAAGTTTGTTGTGTTTCCTTCGGGATCTTATAATAATCCGAGTTTTCTACATCAAAACAGGGTTCTAAAACGAAGTCATCTCCCACTCGTCCAATTGCAGGTATGAACCTTCCATTTTCATCAGCACCCGGTCCCGATAAAGACATTCTATCCTTTGCATCAAAGGCATTCGGTTCCCAAGCTACCCAAGTATACTGATAATTAGGGTTTGACTCTATCATCTCTTGTAAATAATCAATGACAACCTGACGATCCTTTTTATTACCCGCTTTAATATTTTTGAGTATCACAGTTAATTCTTCCGTATCATCCGCTGCTTGGTTTAATATACTGCTAATTTCTGTGGTATACTTATCTACCGTTAAACTCGCTATTTCTGTCGCAGAATTAATTTCTACATTACCTAATTTGAATAAAAGCATAGCACTAATCACAATAATACTCAGTAAAAACATCATTGTATTTAATACAATTAACCTCATTTTTAATTTCATAACTCCCCCTTTTCTGACACTTCTTATTCTACTCGCATCAATCGTTTCACGCATTGACAATAAGGGGGGTTTTTCAAATAATTAACTCTTTATTTAGAATTCACATAGTACATTTTTGCAGGTGTATCACTTTCACGAAGTTGTCGTAATTCCGATGGTGGCATACCGTACCTTTTCTTAAAACACGACACCATATATTTATGATCTGAAAAACCTGTTCTAAATGAAATATCTGTTATCTTCATCTCTGTATTCAGAACATATTTTGTTGCGTAATTCACTCTTAATATATCTTTGAGTTGATGGTAACTATAGCCGAATTTTTGTTTGATATCTTTTCTTAAATAGTCGTAATTCAGATCCAATTCTTTACTGATTTCTTTCAAATTGTCATGACAATTCAAACTGTTTACCACAAAATAATTGAAATATAAATTTTGATATCTTAACTTCATTTTATTGCTAAATTCTTTATGTGAATTACCACAGGTAACATAGTTAAAATGTTTATTCATATGTATATATAGTTTTTCCAAATGACTATTTAATTCACGTTTATCTTCAAACACTTCAAATCGTGTAATAGACTCCAGTAATACTCTAAGCTCTCCATAAATTTCAGGATGCTTTTTTTCATAAAGTGCGGAGTTGCCTGAATAGACTTTACCGTCCATTGTAGAATCATATTTCTGATATAGTTTTCTATCTAACCTCAGAATGGTCAATAGGTTATGTCCGTTATGTTTTTTTATTACAAATGGTGTTCCAGGGTGAATGATCAGTAAATCATTTTTTCGAAGCACTTCATCTTTATTACTTCTATTAACTATTACAGCTCCTTCTAGTACCTTTATAAATATTAATTCTTTTTCTAAAAACAGTGAGATGTCCTTAACGGTTAAGTAACATAGTGCAATTTCACCTATCTTCAATTCATACCTCGTTTCATACACATGTGTCTTATCATAGATAGATATATCATATCAAAAATACATCCGATAACAATCTCTTGATCAATATTTAATATTATATTTTTGTAGTTTTTTACAAAAAAAAACAATGAAGATTAGTTACGCTTCATTGTTCCTACAGATTTTGTTTTAGAGTTTCTATCATAGATGCAAAAGGCTCAGGTTTTGAATAATAATAACCTTGAATGATATTACATCCCAACATTTCTAATAGCTCAACTTGTTCGATGGTTTCAACACCTTCAGCCACAATTTCAAGATCTAAAGCTTGCATCATTCCAATTATGCCACTGAGAAGTTTATATGATTTATTATCACTAGAAATGTTATTTATGAGTGTTCGATCAATTTTTATCATGCTGATAGGAAAATCATTCACACAGGACAATGAAGAATACCCTGTTCCAAAGTCATCCAAAGCAATCTTGATACCGATGTCTCTAAGTTGGTATAATGCTTCAAGAATTTTTGGATTTTGTTCAATAAAGGATCTTTCAGTGATTTCTATTTCAACATGTTTACCTTCTATATTATGAAGGATCAATTCTCTTTTGATTAATTCTGCTAATTTTTGATTACATAACTGATAAGGTGTGATATTGATACTGATGATAAAATCAGGATACCCTAGATCGATAGCTTCCCTACATGCATCAAAGGCATCATGTATCACTTTTTCAGACAGTTTAATAATCATGTCATTGTCTTCTACTTCAGCTATAAACTGTCCCGGCGGTATTACAATATCATCTTTTATCCACCTGATTAACGCCTCTGCACCATAATAACACTGTTTGTCAACACTCCACAACAACTGGAAATAAGGTTTTATTTCACCCTTCACGAGTGCTTCATCTAGTTCTTCTTCTAATTCATAGTGATTGATAATGTTATCTACAGGATTAAATGTGTCGTACATTTCAGTCAGTCTTTTTATCAGAGTTTCATTTCTAGACTTTAAGGTTTCAATCTGTCCTAGATGCATCTGAATATCGCTTTTATTATGAGATCCCGGAACTCGGACAACCTTTTGTTTATCATATAAAGTTTCAAGCACTTCAAGTGCTTCTAAGTATTTCCCTTGTTTCTTTAAAACCATGCTATTTGAAAATAAGAATTTCTCGTTTAATAGCACATTTTTTATATCAAACTTCTGATCATGTGCTTTCAAATAATATTTGACTGCACTTTCATAGTCCAATAAGATCTCACATATTTCATATAAATTCAGCAATAATATTCTATAATTGATTAGTTTTTCGTAACCCTCTACTTGCATAAAATAACCGAGTGCGGTTTCATATACACGTCTTGAATGTTCAATACTATTCATTTCGAGCAAAATCAAACCATATGTCCCATAGATTCTAGCTTTAACAAGTGGTACTGAAACCTTTTCTAATGTTCGTACACCTCTTTTAATGTAATACTTAGCTTGTTCAAAATCTCCAATTTTTCTATAGATTAATGCCAACAATCGATTACCTTCTGTAATCAATAATTGGTTATTGGATTCATGCGCTGCTTCAATTACTTTAATATACGATTCCAATGTTTCAATATAATTATAAGTATGGTAATGATAAAGACCTATTCCCATGTAATAATAAAACTGATTTTCTGGTAATTCTATGTTTGGATTTCTTTGTATGAGTTCTTTTAGCTTATCAAAAACTTCTTTGTCAGTATAGATGGCAGACACAGCAAAAAGACATACCAAATCATCAAATGATTCAGTCGTCTCAGAATTTAAATGTAGTTTTAACAAATCCTGGTATTCTGCTAAAGTCAAACTTTTAGCAGCTTCGATTTTTTCATACAACATATAGCATCCTTTCAAATCCATATAACAGTATATCACTAAAAAAAGTGTTTTAAAGTAACGTTTTGAGAAAAATATTAATTTTTATTCATAATTAAACAAACCTAAACAATCCCTTACTATTGGATATCTCTATTGAGAATTTCTTTAAAATATCAATACCCAAAACACCATCTAATTCATAATCATTTAACAATCCTGTAAATCCAGTTTCTAATTGTTTAAATGATATTTGGTAGTCTATTAACTCTAAATTATATGATTTGATGACTTTTACAGCTTGTATATAAGAGCCATGTGCCCCAAAATGTTTTTTGTTTTTATATCCACTTACCTTCAAATGATCTTTTTCTATAAGATTTTCATTAATCCAGGACTTTTTAGCACCTGTATCAAATCCAAAAGTTCTCTGCTTCCCTTGATGGTTCAAAGTGATAACTGGAAATGTACTTCTAGGAAAATTCATAGTCTCTATTGGCAACGCTTCAGATGCTTTGATTAAAAGTTTATCTTTACTAATCGTAAAATCAAACATACTCAAAATATCCCATCCGATGATACCATCTAATTTATAGATGGTTTGTCCTAATAACGAAAACGACAATTGATCTTCCAGTATCAGCATAGGAAGGTTCTTAAATGTAGCGCCTAACACTTCTATACCGTCAAATGCACAAAGATTCATCGACTTCTTAAGACCATCAGCTGCTCCGACACTGACTTCTTTAATTGTTGTTCCTTCTTTAACAAAGACATTTGAGATGCAGGATACTTCAGCACCTGTATCCAATAAAAAATCATACTTTTTCTCATGAATAGTCACTTCAACACATAACATACCCATGATATTTTTTTTTAAGACATAAACACCACCTTCAGTAGGTTTGATGTTCAAAGTTGGTAAATCGGCTATTGTTTTATAAAACCCCTCTGACGCTTCACTCATTGTCAGACTAGCACTTTCAACTTCATTTATTAATTTATCATATCTCTCAAAGTCCTTTTGCGAGCTATTCTTCAATTTAGTGATTTTACATCTGCTCATACACTCTCACTTTCTATTCCTTGACTCATTCTATTATAACTTATTTTATTAAATAGTAAAAATGATTGCGACCGCAATTATTTTGCATTATAATGATTGCGGACGCAAACATAAAGGAGTCATTATGAAAGATTTATCCTTCGGGAAATATATATCATCAATATATAGAAACCAATGTATTATTATCAATGATATTTGTAAAGATTTAAACATCAGTAGTGGACAGTATCTGTTTTTAATCAAAGTTGCCGAAAACCCTAATATCACACAAAAAGAGTTATCTGATATGCTTCATTTTGATAGAGCCAATACCAATAGAGCCATAAAAAAATTAGAATCATTATCTTATCTGGTTGTAACACCTGATTCCAAAGATCAAAGAAATAAACGAAGTGTTTTAACAAAAGAGGGGTATAAAGTAGCAAAACTACTTGGAAAGCGCTTGACTCGCGTGACGGAAGTTTTAACAAGGGGATTTACAGATGAGGAGAAGCTTTTATTCTCTAAACTTATTCATACGATGGATATAAATGTTCAAAATGAAGTTCAACAACTTAAAGGAGGCCTTGATGGCTAGACATGACTTAACAATCGGCGATGAGAAACAACTGCTGAAAACTCTAACCATTCCAATGATATTTGGTATATTGGGACTGGTTGCATTTAATTTGGCAGACACTTATTTCGTCGGAAGATTAGGTACCACACAAATGGCTGCTTTGACATTTACATTCCCCGTCGTTTTGGTTTTAAATAGTTTAAACCTTGGCCTTGGTGTTGGTGCTTCTGCAGTTATCTCTAAAGCTGTTGGCGAAAAGAATGATGAGAAAATCAAAAGGTTGTCTTCAGACAGTTTAACCTTAGGAGTTACATTTGCCACCATCGCAATCATAATAGGTTCATTGACCATTGAACCGGTTTTTAGAAGTCTAGGTGCCGATGATAATGTTATGCCATATATTAAGGATTATATGAGTATCTGGTATTTAGGAGTCCCTTTCGTTGTGATACCAATGATTGGAAATAACATAATCCGAGCTTTGGGAGATACAAAAACACCAAGTATCGTTATGTTAGTCGCAGCTATAGGGAATATCATCTTAGATCCGTTACTGATTTTTGGCATATGGATTTTTCCTGAGATGGGTGTAAAAGGCGCCGCTCTTGCAACTGTTTTTTCAAGAAGTATTACTTTCTCTGTAGGACTATACGTTCTTATCATACGAGAGAAAGTAGTCACTCCTAAAGTAATTCATATAAAGACACTCTTAAATTCATGGAAAGAAATTTTATTCATAGGACTACCAAATGCCATTGCAAGAATGATACTCCCTATTGGATTAGGCATTATAACAGGTCTGATTTCAGGTTATGGTCATGAGGCTGTAGCGGGTTATGGTATCGCTACGAGAATTGAATATTTTGCCTTAGCCATTGTTCAGGCATTATCAGCTATTATACCCGTTTATGTCGGTCAAAATTTTGGTGCTAAGAAAATAGACAGAATCAAGAAAGGGCTTCATATCAGCAAGAAATTTTCAATGTTGTATGGTTTGATTGCCTATGTACTGTTATTCATTACTGCTCCTCTATTCGCATCACTCTTTACTAAACAGACCGAGGTATCTTCTGTTATTGTACTCTATTTAAGAGTGGTACCACTTGGGTATGGTCTACAAGGCGTTATATTGATAACTGTAGGCGCTTTAAATGCTTTACGCCACCCATTACAAGCAGCACTTCTAAATCTTGTTCAGATGTTGATTATCTACGTACCGTTGGCTATATTGTTAAGTTCAGTATTAGACATAACAGGGATTTTCATCGCACTGGTCATTTCATTTGCGATTACAGGGTTATTCGCTAATATAGTACTTAATAAAAATCTTAAATTAAAATAATACCGTCATTTGACGGTATTTGTTTTTACATCTTCAGTAATACACAATGTTTACGATTTTACCCACCCGCAGATAAAAAAGCCATTCTAAATTTATGTATCGCTTCTTCAACATATTCCCCTTCAAAAGTAACCGTGGTTGAAGGAATCCTGATCAGCTTATTTGGTCTATCAGGATTTTTAGTGAGTGTTATTTCTACATCAGTACCTTCTAATTCGTTCACATAAGCTTCAAGCAATCTATATGGAATACTGCTGTCAATTGTATATAACATATATCCTCCAAAAAAAACACGCCAAAAGGCGTGTTACTTCTTAAATTTATTTGGTGTATTAACAACAATAAGTTTTACATTCTTATTGGTACAATTTGTCCAGTTATGCGGAATCTTTGAGTCGTAATGCATTGTATCACCTGGGTACAATAAAAACTCTTCATTATCTAATGTCACATTTAAGATACCTTCTAAAACATAAACAAACTCCTCACCTTCATGTCCATAAGGATCGTTAGCTTCTGACTCACATTGTGGTAAGATTACTTGCATTCTAGGCAACATGTCCATAGAATCTGGATTTAGCGTTAAATGGTAATCGATAAATTGTGAATTCTTTATAGTAAACACTTCTTGCTCATAAGAACGTAATACTTTCCTTGCTCTTTTTTTAGGCATCGTAAAGAAGTATGACAAATCTGAATCTAATGCTTTTGCAATTGTATCCAAAGATGAAATAGCAACCGATGTAACGCCTCTTTCAATTTGTGATAAGAAACCAATCGATAAGTTTGTCATTTGACTAAGTTCCTTTAATGTTAATTCTTTCATTGTTCTTAATGCTTTAAGTTTACTGCCTATATCGTTTACCATGTATCCTCCTAAAAACCCATGTGTTCTGTACGATTAATAATTTCATCTTGAAGGGCTTTACTCAAATGATTAAAGTAATCACTGTAACCTGCAACTCTTACAATCAAATCTTCATAGTCTTCAGGACTTTCTTGAGCCTCTTTTAATAGGTCTGCTCTGACAACATTAAACTGTATATGATGTCCATCCATTCTAAAGTATGATCTGACAAGACTTGCAAGTGACGCTATAGCACTATCAGTTTCTAGTAAATCTGGTGTAAACTTCTGATTTAAAAGTGTTCCACCTGTTTTTAAATGATCCATCTTAGATACCGATTTAATCACAGCAGTTGGGCCGTTTCTATCGCCGCCTTTTGTTGGTGATATACCTTCAGATAAAGGTAATCCATTATAACGTCCATCTGGTGTTGCACCCATAACTGATCCAAAGAAAACATGACATGTTGTTGGCAACATATTGATGCGGTAGTGCCCACCAATTGGATTTTCTCTGCCATTTACAGTTTCATAAAATGCATCAAATACTGATTTCATCAGATCATCTGCATAATCATCATCATTACCATATTTTCTTGTTTTATTAAACAAGAGTGCTCTGATGTAATCCTCATTTTCAAAGTTACTATCAAGTGCTTGTAACAACTGATCCATTGTGATTTTCTTGTTTTCAAAAACATGGTCTTTTATAGCAGATAAACTATCCGTAATCGTACCGATACCAACACCTTGAATATAAGACGTATTGTATCTTGCACCACCAGCATTATAATCTATACCTTCTGTTATACAATCATCAATAACAACAGACATAAATGGTGCTGGCATTTCATTTGCATATAACCTACCAATCACATTGGAGCCTTCAATTTTTATATCAAGGAAATACTTCAATTGTTTTTTATATGCTACAAATAAATCCTCATAAGATTCAAACAATCTTGGATCACCTGTCTCTAGACCAATTAATTTCCCTGTGTATTTATCATATCCATTATTCAGTGTAATTTCAAGAATTTTCGTCAAATTGAAGTATCCCTGCAGAATATAAGACTCTTTTCCAAAAGCACCAGTCTCAACACACCCACTACAGCCACCCTCACGAGCGTCCTCTAAAGACTTACCCATGTTTACCATTTCTTCAATAACGGCATCAGCATTAAATATAGACGGTTGACCGGCACCTTTTCTAACCACTCTTAGAGCATGTTTGATAAATCCTTCAGGATTTTTACGACTCAATTGAACATTTGAACTGGGTTGAACCAATCTCATCTCATCAATACAATCAAGTATTAGATAAGACATATCGTTCACGCCATCTTGTCCATCTATTGTCATACCACCCACACCAATATTTGCAAAGTCAGTATATGTCGCACTTTCCAATAATGTAAAACCTACTTTAGGAGGTGCTGGCTGATTGTTAAACTTAATCCAAAACAGATTCAGCAGTTCAAATGCAGCGTCCTTTGTCAAACTACCATCATTTAAACCTTTTTCATAAAATGGTTGTAAATGTTGATCGAGTCTCCCCGGACTGAAGGCATCCCAAGTATTAAGTTCTGTTGTAATACCTAAATGAACAAACCAATAACTCTGTAAAGCTTCGTGGTAATTAGATGGTGCATGTTCCGGCACCCTATTACAAACATCAGCTATTTTAAGCAGTTCCGCTTTTCTGATCGGATCCGTTTCTTCTTTAGAAAGTTCTAAAGCTTTTTCTGCATGACGTTTACCATATAAAATAATCGCATCACATGAAATCAGCATTGCTTTTAGTTCTTCTCTTTTTTCATATGCTTTTAAATCATTCTGAAAATCTAAATTTTCTAAAGAATGATTGATTTCTTCTTTGAAATCTTTGAAGCCTTTTAAGAATATTTTTTTATCTGCTACTGTATGTCCAGGGGCTCTTTGTTCTAAGAACTCAGTAAAAATACCTGCTTCGTATGCCCCAATCCATTCATCGGTCATATTTTTAAACAATTTACTTCTAATTGATTTATTTTTCCAGTAAGGTATTGCTGTCTGTTCCTGATAAGCATATGCTTTTGAATCCACATCAAAACTAACTTGTTTTCTTGAATTCATAACATCAAAATCTGATATCTCATGACAGCATAATTCAGGATAAGTCGGTGCAGCACCAGGTCTAGCACCCTTTTCTCCTACGATTAATTCACCCTCACCAATATAAATCGGTTTATTTTTGAGTATTTCATAAAAAGACATCGCCCTTAGAACAGGGGTCGATACTTCTCCTAAATGTTCTTTATAGACATCAGTAACATACTTAGCTCTATCAATCCAGATATGAGGCACTGCTTTTAAACTCTCTTTTCTTAATTTTTGAACTCTTGTTGTCAGCATCTTAACCTCCTATATAAGTACTAATACCATGACTTTCAAAGAAACGTACTATACTCTTTAACTTATCCTCTGTTGGTTTTTCAAACTCAATAAACTTTGAATCAATCATCAAATGATTGTATTTGTTTTCTGCATAATTATGATATGGCAAAAGGTTAATCTGATCTACATAGTCACTATCGATTAATTTTAAGACTTCTGCAAAGTGTTTCTCATCATCATTGATACCTTTAAGTAAAATTAATCTAAGATAGACATGGTTTGTCTTAATAATCTTTTTAAAATTCTCTATAATCAACGCATTTGGAACCCCAGTCAGCTTTTCATGTACCTCTGAATTGGTATGTTTGATATCATACAAGAACAAATCCACATATGGTAATAACTTTTCAATGTGTTTCCATGGAGCGAATCCAGTTGTATCTATCGTTGTATGAATGTCATGTTCTTTACACGATTTTAAAACTTCCAATAAGAAATCACTTTGCATCAATGGTTCGCCACCTGAAAATGTCACGCCCCCTTTTGATTGTTCATAAAATATATGATCTTTTAAAATCTCTACCATCAGTTCTTCAACGGTATAAAGCTTCCCAACATATTCCAATGCTTCTGATGGACAAGGTTCAGGGTACACAAATCCATCACAACTGTTACACCCTATACACTTATCTTGATTGAATGTAAGTTCTTGATCCGTACGGATACTCTCAGGGTTGTGACACCACTGACATTTAAGTGGACAGCCCTTAAAAAATATTGTTGTACGGATTCCTGGCCCATCATGTAATGCATACTTTTGTATATTAAAAATCTGTCCTGTCATATGTTCTCCTAACCTAAAACTTGTAACGCTCTAGGATACTTTGTCAACACTTCATATCCATCTTCCGTAACCACAATTGTATCTTCAATTCTCATACCACCCCAACCTGGAATGTAAACACCTGGTTCAATGGTCAAAACATTATTAACTCTAATATCATCTTTAGATGTAATGCTCATAGATGGTCCCTCATGAACATCTAAACCAACACCATGACCTAATCCTGGATAATAATATTCCGTTGCCTCAGCATCTAATACTTCTCTTACTTTCGCATCTGGTACGGTTGCTTTGATACCACCTTGTAAAACAGCGGTAGAATCAATTGTTGCCTTTAACATCATTTCATATAAAGCAACTTGTTTTTCAGATGCTTCACCGATAATAAATGTTCTGGACATATCTGAATGATACCCTTTATACAGCGCTCCAAAATCAATTTGTAAGAAGTCACCCTTTTCCAGTTTTTTATTACTTGGTTTACCGTGAGGCATTGCCGTTTTATCTCCAGATAATATGATTGTGTCAAATGATATGTTATCTGCTCCGTATGACTTCATATAATACTCTAACTGTGCAACCAACTGTAATTCTGTCACACCTATTTTTATATGTGGGACAAGTGATTCTAGAGCTTTATCAGCTATATCACACGCTATTTTAAGACACTCAATTTCAGAAGGTTCTTTCACTTCTCTTAATGCTTCAACTAAACCTGACATCGGAACCAGTTCCACATCCATCTTGTGATGTTTTAGTGCATTACTTAATAATCTGTAATGTTTAAACGCCAAATTATTTTCATTGAAGTATAATTTCGTGATATCATATTTTTTCAGATAAAAAATGATGGTATCAGGATCTGGTCTTGTTGGGTTATGCCACTTTGTTACTTCAAGATGTTCACATTCCATTTTAGCTTGTGCATCGTAACGACCATCCGTCATAAGAACTTGTCCTTCTGAAGATAGGATTAGATAAGATGCCTCTCCTGTAAATCCAGACATATACGTTACATTAGATTCATTACTGATAAAATACCCTTCATTCTCTTTTATTGATACCGATTCAAAAAACTTATTTATTCTATGTTTCATATCTATTCTCCTTTTTATTATCACATTATACTCATACTATAATTATATAGCTTGTTTTCACTAATATCAATATGTTTTTGGTGATATGTTTTAGTTTTAGCATAAATATCAAAGTCTTTTTTCACTTTTGTTTAAAAAACTTGCTTATGTTTTACATTATACAAGTTTTTTTTGCAGTATAATCACAAAATACTCTCCTTATAGTCTGTTAGAATTAAATAATTCCATTCATACTATAAGAAGAGTATCTTCTTTATACGCTTTGTTCCATTTTAATTTCTTTTAAAGGTACTGCTAATTTAACACTGCGGGTTTCCAAAATTTCCATAATTCTAAAATTCGTATCTTCTGCTATCGTCAAATATTTACCCCAGTCTGAAGTATTCGTGAAGTAATATAAAAATAGATTAAATGACCCTTCACCAAATTTGTTGAACTTTACAAAAATAGTTTCATTGTTTATCTCAGGGTGATCAATTAACATTTTATCGATATCAGCAACCACCGCTTTGATATCTCGTGTCGGTGTATCAATATGAATCTTAAGTTCATAACTGATACGACGGATCTCTCTTTTAGAATAGTTAATAATATTTGTATCCGCAACTCTTGAGTTCGGTACGGTTACAATTGATTTATTAAACTTTCTAATCTTAGTACTTCTGAAATTGATATCCTCAACTGTACCTTCTACTTCACCGACTATAATCCAGTCTCCAATTGTAAATGGCTTTTCAGTGATTATTACAGCACCACCAAACATATTAGCTAGAGTATCTTTAGCAGCAAGTGCAAACGCTAAACCACCAATACCAAGACCTGCAACAAAACCATTGACATCAAAGCCCCATTCAGACGCAACAATTGCAATTCCAATTACAAATATAATCAATCTAAAGACTTTTGATAAAAACGGTGCTATTAATTTATCTACTTTGATCTCAAATACATCTAATACATCTGCAAAAAATATTTTTGATTCATCTGTAGAATTATATAACGTCCACATTATAAATATAATAATAGACGATTTATAGAAATTTAAAGCAAAGGCATTAAAACTATCTATATGTTTACCCACTAAAAATTCCATATCAACTATCTGGTATACAATATATAACACTGTCATTGTTAATAACATCTTTAGTGGTTTTCTAACAACTTTCACTAAAAGATCATCTAAAGTTGATTTGGTTTTTTTAGTACTCTTTTCTACTAAAGAGAAAATGAATTTGGTTGCTCTTTTTCTTAACAGTAAAAACAGGAGTAAAATTAATGTACCAATCAGTACTGATTGTGTGAAACTATGTTCTAATATTTTTAATATATCCATGATTACCTCCGACCATAGTTTACAATAAAACTTCACCTAACTCAAGAATCCAGCCAAAGAAAAAACTCCTATATCAAAACAGGAGTTTTTGAATCTTATTAAGCTATAAATGCCCAAACACCTAATCCAACAAATATTAAAGCCCAGATGTAGAAAAAGATAGTGGTACCTTTTTCACCTAATACTTTTACGAAACCTTGGATTTTTTTCATGTTCCAAATTTTTGGTGGTTGCTTGAATGCAATAAAGATTACAAATGCCGCGTAAACAAATGCCAATAAACCTAACAACTTAATCATATAATACCTCCTATTCTAATCCTCTTCTGACCTGTGGTGCAAGTAATGCAACTACAACACTACTTAAGCCAACGACCAAACCTGTATACAATAATATTTGAGGCCATGTTGCAACATCATCAAGTATTGCTGCATTGCCTTTGTATGTCCAATAAAACGGTATCCAATAAAATAAGATTTGCCATTTATCAGATAATAACTCTGCAGCTGCCATAGCAGCACCAACTGGTAAGAATAACATCTTCACACCAGCAGCAGCGTTCATAACATCATCATTTTTGATACCTTCAATAAAACCAACTAAGATACTGACAATTGTACAAGCTAAGATTGCCAAAACAGCTTGTCCAATATTGACGGATCCATAACCTGTTAACAGCAGTATTGCAATACAACCATAGACTGACATGAAGATACCTATTACACATTTACCCATAATAAAGGTTGCTCTTGAAGTTGGTGTTAAATTCATCGCACTGATAGTATTGTCACCTTTTTCTTCAATTATGTTAACGGCAATAATCATACCTGCCAATATAGAAGTCATAATCAAACTCATATTAACAAACATCGCTTTAAACGGTGGTTTTGTTTTACCAAAATCATGAAGTGTTGTATTTGTGTCTTCAATAGACACATCTAAATCATGAAATGTCTTGATCATTTTAGCAAATTCAGTGACAGATTCAGGTTCATTCCCTTGAGCCAATATATGATGACCATTCTCTCCTGGCACTATACCAACAATGTTATCTCTTTCATTTATTCTCTTTTCTAGAGCTTCTAAATCATCAAACAGCTCAACTTTTGCAAATTCCTCATAATAGCCAACCATCTCAGTTTCTTCACCGTTTAAAAGCGCTAGCTCTACGGTAGTATCATTGATGCTTGGCGCCAATAAATTAATACCTATACCAAATAGAATTGGGAAGATCAAAATATAAAGCGATAAGAATTCACGAGTATTTACTTTTACATCTCTTAAAAATATAATCCATATTCTTTTAAACATTTAATCCTCCTTTCTATAATGTTAATGTCTTCTTAAATCGATAGTTTCCATACAAGAATAATATCACTCCTAATCCTAAGAAACCTAACGATGTCATCAGTACATAAGTCATATCACCATCTGGTAATATTGATTCTCTAAAACTCGCCAAGAAATAATACGATGGGATGAATTTCACAAATGCAGGATCCCAACTTGGCATAAAGTAAGCTATATTCGGTAATAATAAAGCAATCATAATCATATATATCACACCAAATGCTTGCATGATATTGTTATAAAAACTTGTAATCACAAGGCCTAAATTCGATGCAAAGAAACCTGAACACAAAAGGAATAATATAAGCATCAGATAATTCGGTTGAAGGCCCATAATCGGAATGGTAATAATCAAACTTGTGACAAGACTCGTTACCATAACCACACCCACTTTACTGAGTAAATAATTACTCACAGGTGATGCCGTGATAGCATATGCTGTAATGATTCCTTCCTTCTTATCCAAGAAGACATAAGCGGCTATGATAAAGAGTCCCATCAAACTACCATTAAATGTTAGAAACGCTGGTAAAACATTTTCTCTATCAGTTAAACCTTCAAAACCTTCTGACAATTTGACCACTTCTTGTGAATCAAAGTTTTCCATTAACTCATCAGCATTCTTATTATGAAATACTTTATATAGATTTCTAAGTTTTTCTGACTCATACCCTTGCATGTAATAATCATAACTTAGTGCATTATCTTTCCAAGAGATAACCGCGCCAAACTTTCTTTCTTTATCAGCCAGTTCAACAACCTCTTCTGCTGAGTTTAGCATAACAATTTTCTTGTCATCACTCACGTACATATCAAACTCTTCTTTTTCACCATCTACTTTTAATTCTACTATTTCGGGTTCACCATCTAGATCATTTTCAATCATGGCGTCCATCATATAAGATGAAACTTCTTCTGGTAAATCCAAATACACATACTCTGTCGTCTTCGTAGTGAAGGTTTCAGGAATCACCAGGAGTAGAATAGCTAAAAATATTGCAGCCATCCCGATTTCAATATAGAAGTAAAAGCTTTTCGATGAGAGTTTTAATTCTTTCGTAAAACTATACCATAATTTCATATTAAACAAGCTCCCTTCCTGTTACCTTAATAAAGATTTCTTCTAAAGTCGCTTCTTTTGTATGCATTGTTTCAATTTGATAATGAGCAATAATCTCTTGCAGTTTCTTTTTATCATCTTCTAAAACAGTTGAGAAACTTTCTTTCACTGTTTCACCATTTTTGATATACTCCACTTCAACCAACTGATCACCATATTGAAGTTTAAGGTTTCTTGGAGAATCGATTAATCTGATTTCGCCATCTACAATAAATGCCACTCTATCACAAAGTTCATCTGCAATGTGCATATTATGTGTTGTTAAGAAAATCGTTGTACCTTTTTTCTTTTCTTCTTTTATGATGTCTTTAATGACAGATGCAATTGCAGGGTCGAGTCCTGTTGTTGGTTCATCTAAAAACCATAACGTCGGATTGTTAATCATTGATCTTGCGAAAGTCAGTCTATGACTCATACCTTTTGAGAACTCACCAGTTTTGATCTTTTCTTTTCCATCCAAACCAACCAGCTTGATCAGTTCATTCGGATCTCTTGTTTCACAATCAAATAATTTTCTATAGAAGTCTAAGTTTTCATATGCTGTCATCTTGCTGTAGACATTCGATATCTCAAACGACATGCCTATCTTGTTAAACATCTTGTTGTCCATTTTTTTGACATTGTAACCTGCAACAGTCACTTCACCTTTTTGAAGTTGTAAAAGTCCAGTTAGAATACCTTGAGTTGTAGATTTTCCAGCACCCGACGGTCCTAAGAAACCAAAGATTTCACCCTCTTTAACTTCAAAACTAATATCCTTTACAGCGAATTGATCATCTTTGTTATAAGAGTGATGCAAATTCTTTACTTGGATCATAGAATACCTCCTTCTTTATAAAAACTACCCTTTAATAAGTCAATGTAGTCTTCGACTTCTTTTGTAACGACTTCAGTGTCAATAGCCTCTCTCGCAGCAATTGTCTCCCCATACTTCTCGAAAGTCCACTGAATTACTTGCATTGCCTTTTGTACATCTATACCCTCTTTAAATAATGAAAAATCGATGTTTTCGAAATATACTTTCTGTAACAAATCCAATGAATACTTTTTACTTATTTTTTTTACTTCTTCTAAAGAAGAATCTCTAATTAATCTCATGGAAAAATCGTATATCATAGGGTATTGATTGATTATACTCATTTTTATAAATGTAATTGCCCTTATCCTTTTAAAGAAATCCGGTTCTGACCAGTCGAGCTCTACTCTAATTCTATCGGTTATGGTCTCAAAAACAAATTCTTTAAGAAATTCATATAATTCCTTTTTACTTCTAAAATAATGATATAGTAATCCTTTTGATACCTCTGCATCTTTTACAATGTTATTAGTTGATGCTTTATCAAAGTTGTT
>Ga0209379_10000972_pt1 | contig 20248 bp, 21 predicted proteins | sample tdDd001_FD_187124 | JGI IMG/M metagenome (GOLD analysis project Ga0209379, IMG submission 187124) | Marine sediment microbial communities from the Atlantic coast under amendment with organic carbon and nitrate - tdDd00.1 (SPAdes)... | ecosystem: Environmental > Aquatic > Marine > Coastal >...
AATGTTGAAATGGCCAGTCTATCAACAGGGTCATCCAATTTCCCAACAAGTGTAAATGCCAATAGTCCAGAACTGATACAGGCCCTTGCTGAAAAAATGAACTCACATAACATAAAACCTGAAATTGAAGTGTTTGATGGCGCTATGCTTCATAATGCCATCTACTTAAAAAAGAAGGGCATTCTAAAAGGCCCTCTTCACTTTAATCTTGTGATGAACGTGCCGGGTTCTCTTCCGGGAACACCTAAAAACCTGATGTACCTCGTTGATGGCATTCCAGAGGACGCCACTTGGACTGTATCAGGCATCGGACGTTCACACGTTCAAATGGCCACTATGGCCATCGCAATGGGTGGGCATGTTCGTACAGGCCTAGAGGACGTTGTCTTTTTCGAAGATAAATCCCCAGCAAGCAACGAAGCACTTGTCACACGTATCGTTAACATTGCAAAAGCAACAGGCCGTGAAATTGCCACTCCAGATGAGGCACGTGCACTTCTCTCATTAAGATAAAAATAAGCCCCAAGTTCAAATTATTGAACTTGGGGCTTATTTATGGATTGTTTTTATTATAGGTGATTCATTCTACTCACTAGCTCTATTTTCGCGCAACCACCACAGTCGCATATGATTCGTCGCTCCATGGATCTTTTGCAAAGCTTCCATAAGACTCTGACTGAGAGTACCCCGCTTCATCCAACGCTTCTAGCAGCTTTTCAGCACGTATTCCAAGAAGCACTGTTGACGACTCCGACGAAGTGCCATCCGGCATGTCTAATTTCCCAATAAACCGAATCTTTTGATCATCGATCATATCATATGATCTGTCGAATCTCACACCATTTTCAGGACGATCAATCAAAGGCAGTTTCGTCACATTGTGTTTATAAACGCGGTCATAGTTCACAGTTTGAATGATTAAAACCCCGTTGTCTCCAAGCTTATCATAGACAATCTTTAAGAATCGTTTCACTTCATTCATATCTGCTAAGTGCGGCAACGTATTGCCTATACAAAGAATCCCATCATAAGCGTCCTCAATTAAATCATCCAGTCCCATCATATCTCTTGCAAAACTATCAATTTGCAGTTCCAACGCATCCGCTTTATCTCTTAAACGATCAATCATTCCTTGATCATAGTCTAAGGCCACAAGCTGATACCCCATTTTTGCAAGCGGAATTGTATATGTACCCGTCCCACTTCCAATATCTAATATACGTTTACGTTCAGGCACCAACGATTGAATAAGCTCAAGTTGTGCATCGCCTGTTTTAAATATAATGTCATAGTACTTACTGAGTCTTTCATAGAATGTCATTTGGTGGCCTCCTTTCATATTTATGTTCACTACCTTGGATATTCGCTTTCAATCTGATTCCAAACCTCATCCGTTGTAAATAACAAGCTCCAACCAGCAATACCCGGAAGGTCATATTTTTTTGCGAGGTCAAGACGCATTTTAAGCGAAGTTTCATCTTCGAGCCAAATTTTCTTTTTCACACCATCTATCGTTGTCATAGCATAGTTTTGACCTGTATCAGAATCATAATTGCTTGCAACATCATTATCCTTAAGCCAATTTTTCTGTCCATTGAATCCAATTGACTTCGAAGATACTTTTCCACTACCTATTTGACTCCATACCCGCGAATAGAATGGAACTCCCAAAATCAATTTTTCCTTTGGAATAATTTTAAGACTCTCTACGATCCCTTTTTCAACCCAATCTCTTGATGCCACCGATCCAGCGACTTGGCTTGATCCCCAGTGTTCGTCATAAGCCATGAGCATCACGTAATCTACAGATTTTGACAAAGCTTCCCTGTCAGCAAATCTTGACCACATGTCGCTGCCCCAAGGAACAGTAACGTCTACACTGACAACCATGCCCTGTTGATGAAGCATTTCTGTCAGTTCTGCAGTAAACTCCGAAAATGCATCTTTATCTTTCAAATAAACATTTTCAAAGTCGATATTAATTCCATCTAAATTATAAAGTGCACTATACGTCAGAATTTGACTGATCACTCGCTTCTTAAGTGTTTCGTCAGTCAACATTTCATGCGTCCACTCAGGCTCAAAGCTGTTGCTAAAGAGTGCCCAAACTTTAAGACCCTTCTCATGGGCCGCATTTACATAGTTTTTATCAGCAATATTTAAAACGATACCGTCAACATTTAAACTAAACCATGTCGGAGAAATAATATCAAGCCCTTCATCAGGACCATATTTCATTTCACCTTCATAGAATTTATAGTCATGTATTTGTTGCCAAACCAATCTTGTTCTACCTTCACTATCAGATCTGTCAATTGGCTTTCTAATAGGTTCATTTGATATAGAAATTGTTTCTATTTTTCCAAGACTGCTTGAAGGCACATAACCAGAATGTCCTTTTGATGTCATAATCAGAGCGTAATCACCATCCATCGACAGCACGTTTACGAACTCATTCTTCTGAGCAGATCCGACTTCAAGTCTGCTTTTACCCGGTTTGTCTTGAAGCTTTTGAGCTGTTATCATAATCGACTGCTCTGTCTCCATCGATTCTTGTATCATAAGATGAACACCTGTTTCATCGTAAAACTCATGGCGTACAGGGTAAAGGGCTTCCAGTTGATCCAAATCCATGTATTTGACTCCATCAATCATACGAACAGGAATATTCATTTTATTCATATTTTGACTCACATAGCTTGTTAACTCTCGATTTTCAAGTTTTAAATCTAAGTTTCTAAAAGGGAGATACACACGTTTGCCACTGCCTGAATAGTATATATCTGAATCGATATACTGAATTGCAGCATCTGCTTTGATCCACCATTTATCATTTGACTTCTTAAAAATTTCTTCATGCACACGCTCATTGCCTACGACAACAAGACCTTTATAATAATCTTCCACCAAAAACGCTTTTCCGTCGTTATACAAATTATAGAAATACAGCGTTGTTCCGCTGAGTACGATAATGATGATGATTAATATTGCTATGATATACTTTTTCACGTTCTCAGCCTCCTATCCTAATAAAGCAATACACCCGCCACACCTGATAATGCAATGACCAATATGGGGTGTATCTTCCATTTGGCAATGACAAAAAATGCTGCCAGTGCAATAACAATACCTTGTATATCCACCACTGCAGATTTTGCAATTGAATATGCCGCTGAAGCAATAAGTCCTAAAACAGCTGGTCTAAGACCCGTGAAAATCCACTGAATTGCAGACGAATCTTTCATTGTCTCAAGCTTAGATGCCGCTGTAACAATTAACACGAATGAAACCAACGTAACACCGAGCGTACCTGCAATTGCACCCGGAATTCCTGCAACTTTAAAACCAGCATAGGTTGAAGAATTCACCGCAATTGGCCCTGGTGTCATTTGGGAAATTGCGACAATGTCAATAAACTCGTCAGCACCCAACCAACCATTGTTTATAACAATCTCTTTTTCAATAAGCGCAAGCACAGCATAACCGCCACCGAAACTAAATGCGCCTATTTTAAGAAATGTCAGAAATACTTGAATGATAAGCATCATTTAGACTCCCCCTTCGCCCATCTCATCACCGCATACCCGATGAATCCAGATGTCAGGATCACGCCTATTGGATGAATACCAAGCAAGGCCACTATAATAAAAGCACCAAGCGCCAGTATTCCATTAAATACAGTTCGGTCAACACCTTTTGAGAGTCTTAAAACGGCTGCAGCAATAAGTCCTGCCACAGCTGGTCTAACGCCTCTAAATATTTTTTGAACCACTGGCAATTGACCATAGTTCATGAGGAGTGCCGCTGCGCCTGATATTATAAAGAGCGGAGGTAGTACAAGTCCTAAACACCCTACAATTGCACCTTTATACCGACGTAATTTAAATCCAACATAGATAGATGTATTTATTGCTATCGCTCCCGGGAAAGACTGTGCAATCGCCAGAATATCAATAAATTCTGCTTCATTAATCCATTTCCTTTTATGTACAATTTCATCTTCCATAATAGGGATCATGACATATCCGCCACCGAGCGTTAGCGCGCCAATTCTTAGAAAGATGAAAAACATATCCCATAATGATGTCATTCATTTGCCCCCTTCAACCGTGAGTATATTGTAACATATGCATTCGAGCCAATCGTTAAGAATTGACTACATTAAAGAGCAGCCTGGTAAGCTTTAGATTCAAAGCCCACCAGACTGCCGCTTTCTATAATCGCGTTTTGAACTCCAGCGTTATTTCAAATTTTCAGGATTCAATGCTTGAAGCTCTGGTAAAACAAACTTTCCGTCTTTTCTAACCAGAACGCCATCAAACCAAATCTCGCCACCACCAAATTCAGGTCGCTGAATACAAATCAAGTCCCAATGGACACTGGACTTATTACCATTATCAGCCTCTTCATATGCTTGTCCAGGTGTGAGGTGGAAACTTCCCATTATTTTCTCGTCAAACAAAGTATCTTTCATCGGATATAAAATATATGGATTAACACCAATAGCAAATTCACCAATGAACCTGGCACCATCATCTGTATCTAACACTTTGTTGATTTGATCTGTATTGTTTGCTGTTGCTTTTGTGATCTTTCCATTCTCAAATTCAAGAATAATGTTTTCGTATGTGAATCCTTGATAAACAGCAGGCGTATTATAAGAAATCTTCCCATTTACAGAGTCTTTTACCGGAGCTGTAAATACTTCTCCATCGGGAACGTTAATAACACCATCACATTTGATTGCATCAAAACCCTTTATTGAGAAAGTTATATCTGTTCCATCACCAATTATGTGAACTTTATCTGTTCTATTCATAAGTTCAACCAATTGATCCATAGCACTCGACATTTTTCTGTAGTCCAGATTGCAGACTTGATAGTAGAAGTCTTCAAATGCTTCCAGACTTGTATTGGCAAGCTGAGCCATAGCGCTATTGGGGTATCTTAGCGAAACCCACTTGGTATTATTCACCCGTTCATTACCGACAGGTCCCATGAGCTCACTCATATAAGCTTGCATTTTTTCAGCTGGGACATCAGCCATTTCGGTAACATTTTCTGGACAACGAATCCCAATATAAGCATCCATTTTTTTCATGAAATCCAAATCGTGTTCAAGACGCAGTTTAAGATGCGAGTCAGTCGCACCCATCACCAACAAACGTTCAATACTATGATCAACCACTTTAACAAATGGATCTGCACCAAGTTTTTGTATTTCTTTTATAAGTGCTTTTACAAGTGGTTTGGGACTCTCTCCCACACAATTGATGAGAACTTTGTCTCCCTTTTCAACTTCCACAGAATAATTCACTAAATTTTCAGCTAATTTTTTCGTTCTTTGATCCATATTGACCTCCGTGTTCGATATAAGTTACTCATATTATATCGAATGCAGTTCTGGACAAGAAGGGAAACCGCACAATGTGTCATTTTGTTAATCTATTGTAAGATTGCTCGCATGACCTTTTGCACATATTTTGCACTCCCGGTAATTTTCAAGTGTATCTACATCAGATATCTGAACACTATCAGGTTTCTTCCAGCTCCTAAGTAGCGAAGTGCAATCTGGATCTGTATGATAGATTCCATTTTTTCTACCATGTGGCGATGTATACACTTTAATAGGATCATTATCCAATGACGGATTATCTGATTGAACCTCAAGCGCAAACTGCCAAATTGACCTGATGCGCACATTATGCATCAATTTTATAGGCTTAAGACCACCAATAAGCGGTACTGAATAGGATATCGAATACTCTCCACCTGCTTCTGAATCATGAAAATCAACTTCACTAACTTCAATTGATTCAAGCCCACCACCGATAACCGCATCAGCTTCACTATCAAACTCAAGGCCTTTAACTGATGACTTTACAAAACCTTCTACAATCAATGGTCGAAGGTTTTGTTCTACAACTCCATCCGAATGAGCAAACGTTGCATAACTTTCATTGATCGAAATCTGCTCTGCAGCATTAAATACGCTTTGATCTATGGCATCGTAAACATATATAATTTTAAGAAGCAAACTGAGTGTAAACACAACAAGTATGAGTATAGGAACAGCAATTATAGCTTCAATGGATAATGAACCTTTAGACAACGAACCTTTTTCCATATTAAAAATGTTTCTAAACTTGTTCCTAATATGACTCATCAAGTACGACACTCCTTTCTTTCCATTTGAGTGTCAATTTATGTCCTGTACAAAACTCAGTCAAATCATAACTCTCATCCATTTGATTGAGTTGAATGAGATCCAGAGCCCGTTTCACATAAGTTTCATCACATTTCACATAGGGTTTATCACGACCTATTCCAGCATTTAGAAGAAAACGAATATAGAAGTCATATCTTTGATCATTCAGTGAACCCAACCACTCCTCCGAGTTAATCGCGCTACTATTCCCACCCTTTTTCGTATTCGCTCCAGAATTCACCTTTGAACTTGTGCTTTCCGCGCTCGGCTTTGATCCATTTATTGATGTAAACCAATCGTCTTCACTCAGCTTTATAGTTGGCACAGTCTCACCTGACACTAATTTTTGAACGTCAACACCACTTTCCAGACTTGCCCAGCCAATAAGAACACCATGCATGACAATCGGCTTTGTCCAAGGTGGCCAAGCCACAGCAACAGCTAAGTTTCTAGCCGTATCCAATTTTTCTTTACAAGTATAAACATGAACAATATTGCTCGCTTCTCTTAATAAGAAGATCTCAGTCACAACGGCCGCTCGATTGTCAGACTCGCTTTTAAAACCATTAATTATATATTCAAGTTCACCATTTTTGAAAAATGCATCACGTTCTAGCTTATTGTAAAAGTCCCATTCTAATTTCATTGTAGCATCACCACGAGATGACTTAGAACCACTCGGTAAAGTTTCGGTTGCGTTTCTCTGATTGTCCCAATGTTGTGTTAATCTGTGATTATATGTCCCCATTAGATATTCTGTCAGAGCAAAATGATCGATACCAGATATCTCTTTTAGACCCTTTTTAATGGTCTGTGAGGGTAACTTTGAATGCTGTTCTTTTGATATTTCATTATTGCTTAACTGTTCATTGTCTTGTGGTTGAGTTTGAGACTGAATCTGAGCATCTTGTTCTTCACCTCGCAGCTTGTTTTTTCTGATATTTGACACATAACTTTCGGTCTGACTATCTACATGTTGTTTTCTCGGAGGATCAGTTGCATCAAGCTCAAACTCGTCTAAGAATTCTTCTAGGTCTTCTTCTATATTCTCTCTAAGACTATGTATCATTAGAGCTCTGGCTATTACATTGTCCTCATCGTCTATTTCATCTAAGTCCGATTCATAGGACTCTCTAAGCTCTTTTTCGTATGTATTCACCGAGTCACACAACGATTTAATTTGAAGTAAACCTTCACCATAATGGCTCATCAAAGCATCAAGAACTTTCTGGTCATCAGTATATGCTCTCCACTCCTCTAATAGAGACCTAGATGCCTGCCAATCAACATCTGTACCAATTAAATGAAATCCCTCAGTGAATAACGAACTATCCTTAATAAGCATTTCATCCAGATCATCACTGAGCTTCTCGACAAACTCAGGCGGGTATTCCTCTTTCTCCTGCATTAATGTCTCTTTTGCGGCATTTACTTCTAAAACCAGAGCTTCTCTAATTATCAGATTATCCGTAATGCTGTCTTTTAAGTCATCAACATCACTCAGTAAACTGCTTGAATCTAACGTCAAATGACCTCTTGTGTTGATCCTAATTTTGATTTCATTCTCAAATGATTTAAATGCACGAATTCCTTTTCCAAGTTTTTTATTCACCGTATTCAATTTCTCAAGACTAGACATGAGTCCATCCATTTCCTGTATTTTAGCCCTGGCTTTTTTTGCTTTTTCAAAAATTGATTGTACAATCTTTTGATTTTCAATCGCTTCTTGCGGCACATGAATAAAAGCTTGAAGAATCATTTGATTCGCTACACCATCAAGATCTGACAGGTCTTCAGTTTTCTCAAGGATATAGCTGTATTTGAGTGTAGATTGAAATGGTAAGTATCCTTTTCCATACTTATTTTTTAAACTTGATGTTATCGATGCCTCAGTCTCATTTAAAGCATCGTCATTGTCATATGCGAGCAGCCCGTAATTCTCATATAAGTCAGCCTGATAGCAGGCTTGAATATTTCGACTTGTATTCTTAACTATTCTAAGGGCATTATTTTCAGTGAGCCATTTTGTTGAATTTGTCATATATATGCCGAACGTTGTCGCAACAACGAGCATAACAATAACTAGAAATATTGTTACGCTGCCCTTTTGGTTATTCATCACTCATCACCTTCTCAAATGTCCCGCTTAAAAAGCTTAACCATGCCAACCTGTATTTGAAATTGATTTCCTCACTTTTTCTATAAATGGTTTCTTTCATTTCACCTTCAAATCCAAATTGAGGAAGTGTGGTTTCAATTCTAAGTTCATCAGCTTCTGACTTTACCACCAACACGTTAGGATCTGAACTCAGTGAATGTGGTTGAGACTCCGTCATTATGTGTTTTGACACAAGTGATGCTATGGCATGTTTCTGAAACTGCCAAGTCATAATTCCAAAAGCAAACATGATAATTGAAAATATCAACCAAAAAATAATCACAGCTTCTACGGTAAACGAACCTCTATTAGGGCTTAATCTCTCATTCAACATCTCAATCTTCATCCAAGTATAATTTAACAAGCTTCCCTCCCACATTTTTTATTCCAATATATTCCATTTAAGTATACTGGAAAATATTGGTTCTTTCAATACAGTACTCAACTTTTAGTTGGGTTTTAATTCATTTTCAAAATTGAAGTTTCACTATTACTGAAATTTCACTTCTATCGGAATTGCACACCTTCCGGATTTTTGCACAAAAAAAGCCCTCCTCGTCAAAACTCACAAGGAGAGCTCAAATAATTCACTTCATTTTTAGTCCATTGGCGGTTGAATTCCACCAAAAAATATAAGGATAGCTGCTGCGCCAATACCAAAAGCACCAAGAGTCAATTTCCACGTACCGTTAATCCCCATCCAACCCGTTGCAAAAAGAACGAGTACGGTGAGTAACAACAGTCTTTGTCCAGTCTTTTTCAAATTCAATGGGATTCAACTCCAATCCCTTGACACGACGAAAGTTCGATAAGATTTTCGTGAATATAACTTTTCAACCATACGAGAACATCCATATTATTGATTGGTAGATCACCAAGTGTCTTTTTAATGTCTTTCGTATTAAGCGTAAACTTACGACCATTTATATCATGGGTATATATCAGATCCATATCGATATTTGCCATAATAATCGCAATAATCGTTTCAGTCATATTGCCCAGTGGCACCCGATCAATATGAGCATGCCCAAACTCAGCATCAATTTCCGTTCCTATGCCAAGTTCAGATTTAATTTCGAAAGAGCCACCACACTGCTCTGCCGCTGCCTTAAACATCGGAATTCCAAGACCCACTTTACGTGTTGTTCTTGTCGTATAAAATGGATCAACCACACGTTTTAATGTCGCTTCGTCCATTCCCCGTCCGTCATCCTTAATCCGAATGATTAATAGATCTTTATCAAGATCTTCAATAATCGCGATTCTTAAGGTTTCAGCCTGAGCTGCGATAGAATTGTGCGCTATATCCAGAATGTGCAAAGACAATTCTCTCATATTAAATCCCTTTCTCTCTGCTTTCTATTTTCGTTTCTTTAAATATGCAAAGAGCGCTCTTGCGCTACAAGTTTCAAGCTCTAAGTATTGCTCTTGTTCTGAGATGCGCACCAAGTCATGTGCATCTGAATTTCTTAAAATATGATATTTCTCCGTATATTGTGGATCATTCTCATAACCTTCTGCAGTCTGATACTTCGATATTTCAACAGTTGTTATATCCCAAAATGGCGGAATAAACCCAAGGTTAGAAATAACACTATATGACGGTCTATCAATATGTGCAGGATAAGCCAATCCTCCGAGTTCATGAACTTGCTCAATCGCTGTGTCAATATCAAGGAAAGTAGACGCCATTAGAGACGTTGACTCTGACCCAATGACCTCATCGTTTTCATTAAGTATTAATTGCTCACCAAATCGTTCAACTCGATTGCGTACAGGCAACCGGTGCAAATCTACCACTCTTTGGAAAGACTTCGCCAATTTCAAATCAGGAAAAAGACAAACAAGATGAACACCCTCAAGCGTTTCAAGTTCCATCCCTGGGATGACCACAAGTCCAGTTCCCTCAGCTGCTTTTATTGCTGCTTCACAATTTGATGTTGTATTATGATCTGTAATTGCAATGATATTCAGACCTTTGATCTGACTCATGCCCACAATGTTATTCGGTGTCATATCCTCATGTCCACAAGGTGATAAACATGTATGTATATGCAGATCATAGTAGATTTTCATCTACTTAAGTCCCGCTTCATATAAACACTTAAATATTTCGTATGATCCCATATCAGTGCCTAGAAGAAGTACATCCTCTTCTGCAGCTTTATCTTTTACTGGTTGTCCAACCTCAATACCTTCAGGTATGATTACACAGGCAAAATCAAGAAGTGATGCCACCGCTACAATGTTATTGTGTGTTTGGACCGTAATCCAAGCATTATCCGCTTTACCATTTGCCATAACCCAACTCAGTAGGTCACAACACTGAAGACCTGTAATGTCTCTATCAACACTCACTTCACTGAGAAGTTTGAATCCATGGTTTTCAATAAGATCTTTAACGTTCATAAGGGCAACCTCCTATTCATCATCCGAATTTTTCATAACCAAACAGCTGTCAATACTTGCTTTACCGAGCACAATATCCTCAGCAAGAGCACGACATGTTGGTGCACCACACGCACCGCAGTCGATCCCAGGCAAACTCTGGAATAGCTCTTCTATTTTTGCCATTTTTTCTAAAGCTCTACCGATGTTTGTATCTAGTTTTAGAACAGGATAAGGTTTTATGTCTTGATCCCATTCAAGAAGTTTCTTATCATAAGTCTTCAATGTATTCAAATCATCGATTCTTGGGGTTTGCTTCGACCTCATCCGAATCCGTGTTTTTGCTATAAAAGGATTTTCTACGTTGAGTGGTCCTCCGACACAGCCTGTTACACAAGCGTAAGCCTCAAGAAAATCTACATCTGTCAACTTACCCATCTCTAGACGATCAAGAACTTTGATAACTTCCTCGATCCCATCAACGGCCATGTAGTTTTCAATACCCATTGCAAAGCTTTGTCCACCAACCATTCCCCAAACGATTCCACCCGCTGATGCCTTTTGCACCTGCGTTTTCACTTCAATATCGTTGTAATTTCGAATGAGTTTTGAATAAATGGATTCTATGGATATCGCACCGTTAATATGTGAATCCTCAATTCCAAGTGGTTTCTTAATACTTGTAATCTTTGCAGGACACTGTGTGATATAAAACACACCAATTTCCTCCGATGCCAAACCTGTTGTTTCCATGATCTTCTGCTTTGCGAGCCATGCCGATACTTGCATTGGCGACTCTAGGCGGATGATATGGTCAATCAGGGAAGGATACCTGATTTGAATCAGTCTTGTAACCGCAGGACAATATGTTGATATAAGTGGTTTTGGACGGTCTGACTCTTTAATTTTGTCCAGCTGATACGCTGTTAATATATCTGCTGCATATGCAACATCATAAACATAATCAAATCCAAGATCGTATAAACCATTCATAATCTTATTCATATCATAGTCAAATTCAAATTGACCATACAGCGAAATCGCTGGTAGGGCAATATTAAACTTGAATTCGTTGAGCATTTCTAATGAGTCTGTCTGAGCTCCCTTTGCATGGAATGGACAAACTTTTAAACATTCACCGCAATCGATGCACCGTTCATTTATAATTTGTGCCTTACCGTCTTTGACACGAATGGCCTGGGTCGGACACCGATCCAAGCAGTAGGTGCAACCGTTGCAAAAGTCTTTTTCAAGTATGACGGAATGCCAATACTCTTTCATCAATTGCTCCCCCGATTTTTCTTAATGTTATGGGATAAACTTAACCAAAGGGCTTAGAAGATTCCAATAGATTTTCTTAAGTATTGGAATTACAGATTCCAAATCATTTTCAATCTAGTGGATTCCCCCAGCTTTGATTCAATAAAAAACTCGTCGCTACATCTTTTCATATTCGGAAGTCCCATACCTGCACCGAAGCCTAATTCTCGTATGGCACTTGTTGCTGTCGAAAAGCCTTCTGTCATAGCCAGCTCTACATTCTCTATACCTGGCCCTTCATCTTCAACGTGAACTTCAATGCGCTCTGATTTTACATAAACATTGATTTTACCACCCTGAGAGTGAATCACAACATTAATTTCCGCTTCATAACATGCAATTGCAATTTTTCTGATAATAGCTGAATCTATACCCAATTGCTTCAATAACTTCTTGATTTTACTAGAGGCTTCCCCAGCTCTAGAAAAATCATCTTGCTCAATGCCGTATTCAAGCTTCATGCCTGCATCAACATCTTCATTTTGAAATGCATGCTCCATTTAATTACTCCTTACTTGCTAATGCCTTGCAATCCGTTACAGTAAAGTATACCGGATGCGGTATAAAGTGTATGCGCTGTTGCAATAAGAACAAGTCCTTGTTCTTTAGCAAGAGTGACAACATCCTCAGGCGGATATTTTCCCCTCACAAATATGATCGCTTTTAAATCAAGCATTTCTGCAGTACGGACAACCTGATGATTAGTCAGTCCAGTAAGTAGAACTGTTTCATCACCAACATATGCCAGCACATCGCTCATGAGATCAGATCCAAACGCAGCTTTAACATCCCGCTCCAGATACTCATGGCCTACAAGTACTTCGCCGCCAACTAAATCAGCGATATCTCTAATAACCATGTGTACCTCCTTAATAGTGTATCAGTTTTAATAATAACTTTCACTAGAGTATAGTGGTTATTAATTTAACAAGTCAATCCAATAAATAACTCGCATACAATCAATTAAATCTCTTATGATCAATATATAGATAATTAAACTAAAAATATCTACACAACATTGCTGAGAAGTAGTCTTTGAAATATGCAAGTCGCTCGATTTATTATATCATAAAACACTTCCAAGGCCGTCAAATTCGAAAAGAGTTTCCTACAATTCAATGATATTTTTGGTGCACTAAATTCCCTATCGATAGATAGAAATTCTCTATACTCTTTTCTTCTGGATTGAACTTTTCTATATTTATCCAATTTTCGTTGTAACTTAGATCGCTCACGATTACAATAAACCCTGAAGCTATATTCTATTCTATTTACTCAAAGGGGAAAAATGATGAGAAAACTATTACCAATCGTTGCAACATCGCTAATTTTAGCTCTATCTGCTGGTTGTTCTGCGAGTGCAGCACCTCTAAACAAAATTGGAACATCACCAGATGGAAATGAAGTGAAAATCGAAACTGCTGCTGTAAAGCTTGTAAACGCTGTTCAAAACGGGGGTTATGAACTGGTCAAAACAGACGAACTTAACGAATGGGTTCAAGCTGACGAGGAAATGATTATAATCGATACCATGCCTGCTGACTTTTACAGCAAGGGACACATTCCATCTGCTCTAAATGCTGTTATGCCTAAGACCGGCCTTTCAGATGCAACAAATGTGGAAAAAGATGCTTTTGCGGCTCTATTAGGTGATGATCTTGATAAGAAAATTGTCATTTACTGTGGATTTACTGCCTGTGGCCGTAGTGATGCAGGGGCTTCATATGCCAAAGAGCTAGGTTATACAAATGTTTACCGTTATCCAGGTGGCATCATTGGATGGCGCAATGCGGAACTCGCTGAAGAAAAGTAGGTCACTGCATATGAGTAAACCACATTTCTCAAAATGGATATTTGTCATCGCAATTGTACTCATAGGGTCTTTTGTCTTTATTAATATACAAGGACCATCATACGATACAATCAATGCCGAAATTGATGCACAATCAATAGTTCTTGGTATGACACCAGACGCAGTATTTGAGACTCTCGGCGAAAGACCAGAGCAAGAGATGTGTGTCTATGGCTATGAATACACATTTACAAGCACCGGTCTTAATATAGGCTTTCGTACAGATGGAGATACCGTACGAAGAATAACCATTCGTAATACGCATGATACAATATTAGGCTGTAAAGTTGGCGAATCAGTTGATGGTGTACTGAATAAGGTGTCTCCTTTTGGATTTGAACCTGATCCTACAACTATGAACCGCTATAAATATGATGACCTCTATTTCACAGCTGTCTCAAAAGAAGGTCAGTTCATTGATCAAGTTATTCTTGAGATTATTGATGATAAACTGATTGAATATGCATATTAAACCTGGATTAAACTAAAAAAGGAATGTTTCAGTGATCTATGATCACGAAACATTCCTTAATCTTTTATACGATGGTTTACCAATTCATTATCAATTGATCAATTATTGCTTTCACACACTCAAATACTTCATCCATATCTTTTGAAGCATCAATAAGCTCAATTCGATCCGAATGTTCTTTTGCAAGCTTTAAATAGCCGTCTCGAACTTTGCTATGGAACACAAGACCTTCATTATCCAATCTATTGATTTCTCTTACACCCGAATTATGAATTCGCTCTTGTCCAACAACCGGATCTAAATCAAACAATAACGTCTTATCTGGCATAAAGTCTTCAGTGGCAAAACGATTCATTTCATAAACTTCTTTAACACCAAGTCCTCTAACATAACCTTGGTACACCATAGACGAATCTACATATCGATCAAATATAACAAGCTTACCAGCTTCTACTGCTGGCATCACTTTTTCAACTAAATGCTGACGTCGAGCCGCTGCGTAGAGCAATGCTTCTGTTTTGGGATCCATCTCCAAATGATCAGGATTATGTATAACCTCACGAATGAGTTCTGCTATTCGAACGCCACCCGGTTCTCTTGTCACCATGAATTCAATATCTTTCGTATCTAAATATGCTTTTAAGCGTTCAAGCATCGTAGTCTTTCCTGTACCGTCGCCACCTTCAATTGAAATGACAGGCATTTTTCTAGCCATAATTGCCTCTCCCCTTTCTCTACTGAAATAGAGTACCATGGACTGTCTATAGAATCAAGCTGTAAGAGTGTGTTAATTGCTGTTTCTCACACAGATTGAACACATTAAAAAACATCAAATCCCATTTTAACGACAAGTGCAAATGATACCATTATAAATACAGGTTTTATAAATGTTGCGCCTTTACGAATGGCCAACTTCGCACCAACTTTTGCACCAATCACCATACAAATACTCATCGGAATAGCCACTGCAAAAAGTATCTTTCCGTTCATTAGAAAAAGAACAAACGCTGTTGTATTGCTGAATAAATTCATCAATTTTGAATTGGCTGAAGCATTTTTAAAATCATATCCGAATATATGAATCAGTCCAAATATCAAGAACGACCCTGTTCCAGGACCAAAAAATCCATCATAAAATCCAAGTGTTAGCGCCAATGCAATTCCGAGACCAATCTTTTTCTTAGATAATCCAATAAAATTATCTTTTAATCCCAGATCCTTTTTTACCAGTGTATAAATCCCAATAACAACAACGAGTATTATGATTAAAACCCTCAAAAAATCAGGTTCAATAGCCAATACTGATAAAACACCTATCATTGAGCCCACTAGCGAAAACGGAAGTAGATATTTCAACATTTTAAAGTTCACATTGCCGCTTTTATAAAAATGATAAGAACTAGAGATTGTTCCCATTGAAGATGCAAATTTATTCGTCCCGAGGGCAAGATGTGTTGGTAGTCCAATGGCAAGAAGTGCAGGCGTTGTAATAAGACCGCCTCCACCTACAATGGCATCAACAACTGCCCCTAAAAAACCTGCAACACATGCAAGTAGAATACTAGTAATTGTAATTGTCATGTAAACCTCCATATGCTTTTCTACTAAAATTCGAGTTATTAATTATCCTTATTTTAGGCTCAGTGAACACCTTTTCTACTATATCATTTCTTACTACAAATCGACATAATCTCACACTTATTTTTGTAATAATTCAATTTCAGCCTTACGTCTGCACAAAAAATGCACCTCACCTAAATCACTAAGTGAGATGCATTCAATCTAATACATTAGAACTTATTCCCAAGGTAATGCTCCACCCTCTTTTTTCACGCCAATAAATCCGATCCAAGCAATTGCGCTCAATGCAACCATCGCAATGGCACAAATTTCAACAGGGGGCTTGAAACCACCATGGCAACATTTTTCTTCTTCTCTTGCATCCATCATTTTCTTAAATCTCTTTTCACTCATATGCTAATCTCCTCTCAAAACTACTCACTATATATTTATCCATAGGGTAGCGTATTAATCTATGAGATTCATATTTAAATCAATATTATGTATTTCATGCGGATATATAACTTTGATGAGACCATATAATGACCAAAATAAAAAGGCGTTGTTATCCATGATAGATAACAACGCCTAATTTTAATTTTCTGATATAGTGCCGATCAAGGCCGAATTTTATTTAAATTAAGAAACTCTACGCTTTAACGTCGTACTTCTCACGTGCATGGTAGTGCGTGTGAAGTAGGTCGTGTGCCTTGTGGCTGTTAGGCTCGCCAAGGAAGTTCTTGTAAAGTTCTTGAATTTGTGGGTTAAGGTGTGATTTTCTTAGTTCACTAACTGTATCTTCTTCGTAAAGTGCTTTTGCACGCTCAACACGAATATCAATACCGCTGTTAAGAACATCAGCAGGTTGCTGTGGCTGACCACCACCGCATACACAACCACCAGAACAACCCATAATCTCGATGAAGTGGTAGTCCTTTTCGCCAGAACGTACCATATCAAGAAGCTTAGAAGCTTCGCCAGTAGAGTGAGCGATTGCAACATTAACATCAAGTTCGCCAATTGTTACTGTAGCTTCCTTGATACCTTGGATACCACGAACTGCATCGTACTCGATGTTCTGTAGGTCTTCACCTGTAAGAACGTCAGCAACAGTACGAAGAGCAGCTTCCATAACGCCACCAGTAGCACCGAAGATTACGCCAGCACCTGTGTAGTCGCCTAGGTAGTCTTGGTCGAATTTCTCATCTGGTAGGTTATTGAAATCTAGACGAGCTTGCTTGATCATTTTTCCAAGCTCACGCGTTGTGATTACTGCATCAACATCTCTTAGACCGCCAACTTCCATTTCCTCACGAGCAGCTTCTGTTTTCTTTGATGTACAAGGCATAAATGCAAGTACAAAGATCTTAGAAGGATCAATATTGTGCTTTTCAGCATAGTATGATTTCGTGATTGCACCAAACATTTGCATTGGTGACTTACAAGAAGATAGATTCTCTAGGAAATCTGGGTGGTTGAATTCCGCATGACGGATCCAGCCTGGAGAACAAGAAGTAATCATTGGCAGCTTGCCACCATTCTTAACTCTGTTCAATAACTCATAACCCTCTTCCATGATTGTCAAATCGGCAGCAAAGTCAGTATCATAAACACGACTTACGCCAAGACGACGAATAGCAGCAGCCATTTTACCAGTTACACGTGTGCCGATTGGAAGACCGAACTCTTCACCTAGAGCCGCACGTACAGCTGGAGCTGTATTAGCTACAACATGGATTTCTGGATCTTCAATTGCGTCCCATACACGTTCAACGTCTGACTTCTCACGAAGTGCAGCAACAGGACAAACAATCATACATTGACCACAGTATACACATGGCGCATCGTTCATAGATACGTCAAATGCAGGGCCAACAGTTGTTTCGAAGCCACGGTTTTGGAAGTCCAAGATTCCAAGACCTTGAGTCTTCTTACATGCAGCCACACAACGGCCACACAGGATACACTTGCTCGCGTCACGTACGATTGATGCAGATGCATTGTCAATCTTAGTCTCACGCTTAGCGCCTTCGAATGAAACCTCTTCGATACCTAGTTCTTCAGAAAGATTCTGAAGCTCACAGTTCTTTGAACGGCTACATGTTAGACACTCTCTATTATGGTTCGCAAGAAGCAGTTCAGTTGTTGTCTTTTGAGACTCACGAACACGCTTCGTATTAGTTTTAACAACCATGCCTTCACGTACAGGAAGCACACATGATGCTTGTAGAGTACGAGCTCCTTCAACTTCAACAACACAAACGCGACAAGCGCCTACTTCGTTAAGGTCTTTTAGGAAACATAGTGTAGGAATATGGATGCCTGCTTGTTTAGCAGCTTCCAGTACTGTAGAATCTGACGACACTTCCATTTCCATGCCGTTCATAGTCAACTTAACCATTTCCACTGTTTACACCTCTCCTTTATCTCGGATTACTCTTTTACGATAACTTTGACAGGACACTTGTCAATACAAGCACCACACTTGATACACTTGTCTTGGTCGATAACATGAACGGCTTTTCTTTCGCCCACAATAGCATCAACAGGACATACGCGTGTACAAGCTGTACAACCAATACAACCATCTTTAATAACGATTGATAGTAGATCTGTACAAACGCCAGCAGGACACTTTTGATCTTGAATATGAGCTAGATACTCATCTTTAAAGTGTGTAAGCGTAGAAAGTACAGGGTTTGGAGCTGTTTGACCAAGTCCGCAAAGTGCTGAGTCCTTGATTGAGTGAGACAATGTTTCTAGAGTTTCAATGTCTTTCATTACACCTTTGCCTTCACAGATTCTGTCAAGGATTTCAAGCATACGTTTCGTACCTTCACGACACGGCGTACACTTACCACATGACTCATCTACAGTAAAGTCCAGGAAGAAACGAGCAACGTCAACCATACAGTTGTCTTCGTCCATTACGATCATACCACCAGAACCCATCATTGAGCCAAGTGCTACAAGGTTATCGTAATCGATTGGAGTGTCAAGATGTTCTTCTGTCAGACAGCCACCTGATGGACCACCTGTTTGAACAGCTTTGAAAGCTTTACCATTAGGAATACCGCCACCAACTTCGAAGATTACTTCGCGTAGTGTTGTACCCATTGGAATCTCAAGAAGACCAGTGTTTTCGATCTTGCCACCAAGAGCGAATACTTTAGTACCTTTTGATTTTTCAGTACCAATGCTTGCATACCACTCAGAACCATTAAGAATGATCTGTCCAATGTTTGCATAAGTCTCAACATTATTAAGCAGTGTCGGCATGCCCCAAATACCCTTTTGAGCAGGGAATGGAGGACGCGGACGAGGCATACCACGTTCGCCTTCAATAGAAGCGATCAGTGCAGTCTCTTCACCACATACGAATGCGCCGGCACCCAGACGGATTTCCATATCAAAGTTGAAATCTGTATCGAAAATGCCTTTGCCTAGAAGACCCATTTCTTTGGCTTGCTCAATTGCAATTTCCAGTCTGTTTACCGCGATTGGGTACTCAGCACGGATATAAACGTAACCTAGTTCTGCACCAACAGCGTAAGCAGCAATAGCCATTGCTTCGATAAGTGCATGCGGGTCACCTTCAAGAACTGAACGGTCCATGAATGCACCCGGGTCACCCTCATCGGCATTACATGCAACGTACTTTACGTCACCTTCAGCTTGGTACGTGAACTGCCACTTAAGACCAGTTGGGAATCCACCGCCACCACGGCCGCGCAGACCTGACTTTTTGATCTCATCGATAACTTCTTCCTGAGACATCTCAGTTAGAACCTTACCTAGAGCTCTGTAGCCGTCCATTGCGATATACTCCTCAATAACCTCTGGGTTAATAACACCACAGTTTTTTAGAGCAATACGCTGTTGCTTTTGATAGAAACCAACCTGATCGATTGATTTAATTTCGTCTTCTTCAACTGACTCAGCATATAGCAGATCAGTTACAATACGACCTTTTAGTAGGTGTTCTTCAGTGATTCTAGCGATATCATCAGCAGAAACGCGGCTGTAGAATGAGCCTTCTGGGTAAATGATAACAATAGGACCTGCTTCACACAGACCAAAACATCCTGTACGAACGATCTTAACTTCTTTTTCTAGGTCGTGCTTCGCTAGTTCTTCAGCGAACTTAGCTTCAATATCTAGTGCCCCAGATGATGTACAACCAGTACCACCACAGACTAGGACATGTGATCTAAAGATATCCATTGGTAAACCTCCTCAAACTATGGTTTTATTTTTCAACCGAACCGATTGTAAATTCTGAAACAACGT
>Ga0209379_10000977_pt1 | contig 20172 bp, 18 predicted proteins | sample tdDd001_FD_187124 | JGI IMG/M metagenome (GOLD analysis project Ga0209379, IMG submission 187124) | Marine sediment microbial communities from the Atlantic coast under amendment with organic carbon and nitrate - tdDd00.1 (SPAdes)... | ecosystem: Environmental > Aquatic > Marine > Coastal >...
GATTTTGTAATTCAGCCTGTTTTAAAAACCGGTACTTCCTTATCAAAAACAGTAGAAATTTGTACTGAAATGGAGAACATCCTCATCGATGAATTTCCTGAAATAGACCAAATAGTTTGTAGAATCGGTGCTGCTGAAGTGCCAACCGACCCAATGTCGATGGAAGAAATTGACATGATAATAAAATTACATCCTAAAAGCGAATGGACTTCCGCTAAAAACAAAGAACAACTTGCTGATTTATTTAAAGATGCCCTATCTGTAATTCCTGGAATTGAATATGAATTCACTCAACCTATAGAAATGAGATTCAATGAATTGATTACTGGAGTAAGAGCCGATATTGCAATAAAAATTTTTGGTGATGACCTTACCTACTTAAGTCAGAAAGCTAGTGAAATAAAAAATATAATCAAGGATGTTCCCGGTGCCGCCGATATTATTATCGAAAAAACTGAAGGCTTACCTCAAATGAATATTGCATACAAACGCAAACAGATAGCAAGATATGGTTTAAACATTCAAACACTTAACAATTATTTAGCTATGGCATTTGGAGGTGCAATAAGTGGAAGTGTTTTTGAAGGTGAGAAAAAATTCGATTTGGTAGTAAGATTAAATCAGGCAAATCGTGTAGACATAAATAATATCCAAAATTTACCTATTCCTATAGATAATTCACATCAAATTCCAATGAGTGAATTTGCAGATATCAGTTATTCAGAAGGACCCGCAAAAATTTCAAGAGAGAATACTCACCGAATGGTTGCAATTAGTGTAAATGTAAGAAATAAAGATCTTCAATCGGTAGTAAAAGCAATTCAAAATCGCATTGATAAAAATATCAACTTAAAACCTGGGAACTACATTCATTATGGAGGACAATTCGAAAATCTTAAAAATGCCAGCAAACGTTTATTGTTTGCTGTACCTCTTGCATTGTTACTCATATTCATCTTTCTCCATTTTGCGTTCAAATCTTTCAAAGATGCCATTATGATTTTTACTGCAGTTCCTTTATCATCGATTGGTGGAGTTTTATTTCTATGGATAAGAGGAATGCCATTTAGTGTATCGGCAGGTATTGGCTTTATAGCTTTATTCGGAATAGCAGTATTAAATGGGATTGTATTAATTGAACACCTAAAGGATTTGCAAAAAAGCGGAATGAGCAACATGAGAGAATTAATCCTAACCGGAACAAAAGACCGTCTTCGTCCTGTTATTTTAACCGCAGCAGCAGCAGCAGCAGGTTTTCTTCCTATGGCAATTTCGACAGGAGCAGGCGCCGAAGTTCAACGACCTTTAGCAACTGTTGTTATTGGCGGCTTAATAAGTTCCAGTATGCTTACAATGATTGCACTACCTTTACTGTTCGAAATATTTTACAATGTTGTAGGTATACGTTTCCGCCCTCTACGTTTTATACGATCTAAACCTGTAATTACAGTTCTTGTACTAGCATTTTCATGTTTTGGAATTCAGGCACAAACAAAGGAGATCGATTTAAACGAAACCATTGAATTGGCACTGAAAAACAACAAGAACCTGAAAATTTATGAACTTCGATTAAAGCAAGAAGAAACATTAAAAGCTTCTTATTTTAATCCGGATAAAACAAGGATATTTTACGAATACGATCAAAATAATGTTGCTGAGAACGGGCATCCGCTAAAAATATTTGGGTTGGAACAGAATTTTAGTTTTCCGACTGTTTATTCTGCGCAAAGCAAAATTAATCAGCAAAAGATATCCTCTGCGGAATTGAATTTCAATCATCGCAAACAGCTACTTATTAAGGATATTACTCTAGCATACAACCAGATATTGTATCTAAAAAACAAAATAGATGTTTTGAAAAAAGTAGATTCCTTATTTTCTAATTACACAAAAAATGCCAACCTGAAATACAAAAATGGAGAAATAAGTCTTTTAGATTTGTTGAATTCCAAGGCTAAACAAGAAAAAACGGCTTTAAAAGTTAAGGATCTTTCTCATAAGTTAGTTATTGCTTACAATAAATTAAATTCTATTACTCAAATACAGACGGCTTATAAAATCCGATATCAAAAATTAGAAAAGATTCAATTGGATGAGTTTAAGCCAAAATCAAGCTTTACAATGCAGAAAGCTAAATTAGATATAATGCAGAAAGAACTTTTATCAAAACTTCAAATTAACCAAACATTACCAGATATTTCCTTATCCTATTATAGAGGTTCGAATAGTTATTCCAATAATAAAACCTACGAAGGATTTCAAATTGGTTTATCAATCCCTCTCTTTTATAAAGCACATAAATCAAAAATAAAAGCAAGGCAAATCGGTTTAAATATGTCAAAATTAAAGGAAGCTACCACTTTGATCCAACTGAATTCAAAACAAAAAGAATTAAAAACTGAATTATTAAAATATCAAGAAACCATACAATATTTCGAAAACACTGGAATTGAGTTAAGCAATGAGATTATTAGAAATGCCGAAAAAACCTTTCAATTGGGTGAAGTCGATTTTTTCAAATTTGCAATTAGTATGGAAAATGCTTTAGAATTAAGAACCAAACATTTAGACGACTTGTTCAGATACAATCAAGTAGCAATTGAGTTGAACTATTTAAGTAAATAATCATGAGACAGATAATCGTAGTTATAATAGTAATGATTTTAGCAATTGGATGTAAAAATCAAGATTCTAAAGAATCCATTGAAATTATTCCATCCGAAGAATTGATTCAAATCACAAAAGAACAATTCAATAATGATAAAATGAAAATAGGAAAACCTGAAATACATTGTTTTACAGACAAAATCAGTTGTACAGGTTCTGTTTCAGCCAAACCAGATGGATATGCAGAAATTAGCACTCCTATCACAGGAATAATAAAATCAATCCATTTTACGTCGGGCAATTTTGTAAAAAAAGGACAAGTGCTTTGCAAGCTGATATCCAACGATTTTATAAATCTTCAAACTGATTTTGCCAATAAAGCAATAGAAACCAATATGCTAAAATCAAATTACGAAAGGCAAGAAGAATTAATGAAAGAGAACATTGGAGCCAAAAAGGAATTTGAAATTTCTCAGAGCAACTATTTTGCATCAAAAATACAGCTCGAATCATTACAATTAAAACTAGAACTTTTAGGATTTAATACAACTCAAATTAAAAATGGAAAATTATACACCTATTTTCCTGTTGTTGCTCCTATAAGTGGATTTATTGAAAATAATGAAATTACAATTGGAAAATATACCGAAAATCAAGAGTTACTTGCTAAAATTGTTAATCCTGATAAACTACAGATAAAGCTTAATCTATTTGAGAAAGATATTAACTCAATAAAAAAAGGACAGAATGTTACTATTATAAGTTCAGGCAAAAATGAAAGTATTGCAATTATTAAAAGTATAGGAAACTCAATTGATTCAAAATCGAAGTCGATAATTTGCTTAGCGGATGTAACAAACGGAAAGCTCACTTACGGCTCATATGTTGATGCAGAAATAAAAATTAATGAAAAAGATGCTTTGGCATTGCCAATAACAGCTATCTCAAAATCAGGAATGGAATCATACATTTTCATTGTAGATAAAGAAATTGAAAACAAGATCTTTTTAAAGAGAAAATTCATCAAACTCGGATACGAATCAAATGAATACGTAGAAATTCTAAACTCTCAAAATATATCTAAGGTAATTACCCATGGAATTTACAACATAACAACCCAGTAACAATACAAAAAACACAACTACCCAACTCCATACAACACTCAATATCTGCACCTTCACAAAAACTCAGGCAACATATTTTTTGGTGTTAATTGGAAATTATATTAACTTTCTTATTCGTTTATTGACTACAACTTAAATATGGGAGATTTATAAAATGACAGATCTTACACACACTAATGAACGATTTAGCCTATTAAGTGGCAGCAGTGATTTTTTAAATATTATTTTAAATAATATAAACAGCTGTGTTATGCTTTTAGATAACGAATTAAAATTAAGAGCATTTAACGACCCTTTAACCACGATTTTTTCAAATAAAAAAGATGAACAACTTTTGTATAGAAAATGTGGAGAGGTACTTGGCTGTGCTTATCAAATAGAAGAAAACAGAAAGTGTGGATCGACCACACAATGTAACAGTTGTGAACTTCGAATTGCTGCTCTTTTCTCGTATGCCGAAAATAAACCCGTAGAAAACAAGCATCTTATCAAGCCATTTATTGACTACCACGGAATACGTTCCGACAAGCATTTACAATTTTCAACACGTTTATTTAATTTCCAAAAAGAAAAGTATATCGTTACAATAATTGATGACATTACTGAATTAAAGGAATTGGAAAAAGAATTAGTTGATAATTCTAAATTTCACAACTAACGCCTCATCAAACTCTTTATTAAATGTAAATCAATTCGATAACTTACTTGAATTGATAATCTGTAATTCGTATACAAGCTTCAGTAATTTGTATACCTCTTTCGCATATCTGCTTATTAGTTTTGTATTATCCAATATAAAATTGATTCAAAGATATGCAACAGACAAAAAATAAAACCGTTTTAATTACCGGAGCATCATCAGGTTTTGGGAAATTAACAGCCAAATTATTTCATAAAAATGGATGGAATGTAGCGGCAAGTATGCGTTCTCCTGAACAGGAAACGGAATTAAATAAACTTGAGAATTTATTAATTGTAAAACTTGATGTTACCGATAAAAGTAGCATTAAAGATGCTATTGATAAAACATTGAGAACATTTGAAAAGATTGATGTACTTGTAAATAATGCAGGATTTGGAGCTTCTGGTTTTTTGGAGGAAGCAGGAAGTGAAGATGTATCCAAACAAATCAATACGAATCTTATTGGCGTAATCAATACCATTCAGGAAGTATTGCCAGCAATGAGAAGTCAGCGAAGTGGAACAATTATAAATATCACATCAGCAGCCGGTTCGTTCGGTATGCCAATGCTATCCTTATATAATGCTACAAAATTTGCTGTGGAAGGTTTAAGTGAATCCTTAGCATTTGAATTTAAACAATTTGGAATAGATGTAAAAACTGTTGCTCCCGGAGCTTTCAAAACCAACTTTATGGATGCCATTGCCATGAACGAAGGCAATAAAAAAACTGAATTAAACGAGCTACGAAACCAATACAAAGAACACCTAAAACAAATGGCGATTAAACCTCCAAAACCTTTTGGATATGGTGACCCTATGGATGTTGCAGAGAAAATTTACGAGTGTGCTACAAGAAAAACACCACTTAAAAACTTTGTAGGAAAAGACGCTAAATCTTTAGCTTTTATGAATAAGATAATGTCTCGGAAAAAATTCTATAATATGCTTTATAAAGCAGGAATGTCATCAAGTAATGCCTAATTATAAAATATATAGTGGGAGGATCTATTGAAATATCTGGATTTGTAAATTATTTTCAGCATATTTCAATGGATCCATTTCATCTAGAATTCCTATCTTATCCACATTGATCATACAAGAGAAATAGCAATGAGCGAAATAATCCATATAAAAAATATCAGCAAGTTACACGATATGATGGGACTAGAAAAACCCAAACATCCATTGATAACGGTTATTGATTTTTCGAAAACCACCCCTCCAAAAGTAACTGATAATGTAAAAGTAATAAGTTCTTTTTACTCCATTATGATGAAATCCGGCAATTGTGGTAACCTAAGATATGGTCGGAAAAATTACGATTTTCAGGAAGGAGCATTGCTGTGCATGGCACCCGATCAGGTGTTAACTGTAGAGAATATGGATGATGATTCGCAAAAAGAAGTCAGCGGAATTGGTCTTTATTTTCATTCCGATTTAATTCGAAAAAGTAACCTTATGAAAAAGATGAAGGATTATAGCTTTTTTTCTTATGAAGCAAATGAGGCTCTTCATCTTTCAGATGCCGAAAAAAATAATCTTTTATCAATAATAGATAGAATACAGGAAGAATATAGTGCTAACCTAGATACGTACAGCAATGATGTTATCATTTCGAATATAGAATTACTTCTGAATTACTGCAACAGATATTACGGGCGACAGTTTATCACCAGAAGCAGTCACAATAAAGATATCCTAAGTAAACTTGAAGAATTACTTTCAGCTTATTTTGATACAGATATGGCTCATATCGAAGGTATACCAACAGTAAAATATTGTGCCGAAAAATTGAATTTCTCACCCAATTACTTAAGCGATTTGGTAAAAAAAGAAAGTGGTAAAAGCGTTCAGGAACACATTCATTTTCATCTGATAGAAAAAGCCAAAACAGAATTGGTTAATACAGAACTAACAATAAGCGAAATTGCCGATAAGCTTGGATTTGAATACCCACAATACTTCAGTAAAATTTTTAAATCTAAAACTGGTTATTCGCCAGTAAAGTATAGGAGTTTAAATTAAAATATGCAGAAAAATACAATTAGAAGAATAGCTAAAAAAATGGGAATTGGAATCGGAATACTATTAGGAATCATCTGCATAACAGGATTGGCATTTATCTATTTAAGCCCTCAATTTGGTAAAAAAGCAAGTGCCAGGCAAAAAGCAACTTATGCTTTATTGCCTAACTACAAAAATGGGAAGTTTATCAATCCAGAAAAGATTGAAATGGAAATGAGTGTCAGATCATTTTCCAAAATGTTTCGTCAAATGTTAAATCCTCATCCCGATGTAAATCCACATGAAGACATTAAGGTTGTTAAACTAACACAAGATCTACTTACCAATGAAACCGATAGTTCAAATCAGATTATTTGGCTGGGACACTCCTCTTTTTTAATTAAACTTGATGGAAAAACAATTCTTTTAGATCCTGTATTCAGCAATAAAACAGGTCCGCATCCTCTCATGGGAAGAAAAAAATACAACAGTCAAATGCCGATTGATTTGTTGCATCTTCCACGTGTTGATGCTGTTTTTATTTCCCATGATCATTACGATCATTTGGATTATTTCAGCATTATGGAACTAAAGAATAAAACAAAACAATTCTTTGTACCGATTGGAGTTGGAAATCATCTATTATCATGGGGAGTTGATAAAAAAATCATCAAAGAAATGAATTGGTGGGAAGAGAGCAAATGGAATAATCTAAAAATAGCTTTCACTCCCTCCCGGCACATGTCAGGCAGAGGATTTTCCGATCAATCTTCAACTCTTTGGGGTTCCTGGGTAATACAAGGCAAAGAGAATAAAATATTTTTCAGTGGTGATGGTGGTTACGGAAATCATTTTAAAGAAATTGGTGAAAAATACGGTCCTTTTGATTTTGGGTTGATTGAATGCGGACAATACAATAAATTATGGGCAGATGTACACATGATGCCTGAAGAATCAGTTCAGGCTGGAATAGATGTAAATGCAAAAGAATTAATTCCAATTCACTGGGGATCATTCCGATTGGCTAATCACGCCTGGACAGAACCTGTAGAAAGATTTGTAACAGAATCTATAAAGAGGAAAGTAAAGTATAGAACCCCAAGAATAGGTGAAGCCATAACAATTAATTCTATTCAAATTTCAGATGCAAAAAAATGGTGGAATTAAGTTTTCTTTTTAAAATTGTACATGGAAAATAAAACTTTAATTCGTTGGGGTATTTTAGGCTGCGGAAGTGTAACAGAATTGAAAAGCGGACCTGCCTATCAAAAAATAGAAGGATTTGAGCTCGCGGCTGTAATGAGACGAGATGCTGATAAAGCAAAAGACTTTGCTAAAAGGCACAAAATTGCCAAATTCTATTCTAATGCTGATGAATTAATCCATGACAATGATATTGACGCCATATATATTGCTACACCACCAGATTCACATAAATATTATGCTGTAAAGGTAGCTGAAGCTGGAAAAATCTGTTGTATTGAGAAACCTTTGGCTCCAAATCATGAGGATTGTATGGAAATTTGCGAAGCATTTTCCACTAAAGAGATTCCTTTATTTGTAGCCTATTATCGACGCTCCTTGCCCCGTTTTAAACAAGTAAAAAAGTGGATTGATAATAATAGTATTGGAGATATCAGACATATTCGCTGGCATTTAAGCAAACCAGCCAATCAACTGGATTTATCAGGTCAATACAATTGGCGAACAGATCCCCAAATAGCTCCTGGTGGTTATTTCGATGATTTGGCTAGTCACGGACTTGACCTTTTCATTCACCTATTAGGTGACATTGAAGATGTGTCAGGAATAAGTACTAACCAACAAAATTTATACAAAGCAAAAGATTCTGTAACAGGGTGTTGGTTGCATAAAAATGGTATAACTGGAACCGGTAGTTGGAACTTTGGATGTAGCCAAAGAGAAGATATAGTTGAAATTTTCGGAAGCAAAGGCAAAATTACATTTTCTGTTTTTGACGAAGCTCCTCTCCTCCTTTCGAATCAAAATGGAACAAATGAGGTATTTGTAGATAATCCTGAAAATATACAACTCTATCATGTTGAAAATATGAGAGAACAACTAATCGGCAATTTACAACATCCCTCGAATGGCTTGACTGCCTCTCACACAGCTTGGGTTATGGATAAGATACTTGGGAAAATTTAACGATGAAATTCGCATAAATCTGTATAAATAATTAGGTGGTCGCAAGCTACTATTTTGAAAATAATTATGCTATACTTGCAAAAAATCTCATTAAACTATTGATTTTAAAACAGAGTTAACGCTATGTCAGAAAATTATAAATTTTTTCAAAATAAAGAATGTGAATATTTCCCATGCCACAAAGGAGTTAAGGAAGAAGATTTCAATTGCCTATTCTGCTATTGTCCGCTTTACATGCTAAAAAACAAATGTGGAGGTAAATTTAAATATACAAACGGTTTTAAAAACTGTACTGACTGCACCCTTCCACATGACAAAGGATCTTATGAATATATCATGAGTAAAATGGGAGCTGTATGTAAAATCGGAAGTGAACAAGAATAATTATCTCAAAATATTGATTTGAAAATTGATTTGAAAATTGATTTGAAAATTGATTTGAAAATTGATTTGAAAATTGATTTGAAAATTGATTTGTAAAAACAATTTTTAATTGAGAATAAATAATAAGCGTTATGGAGCTTTCTTCTGTAACGCTTTTTAAATTTATAAAAATCACATTCTTGATTCAAACTGAAATCATTAGTATTTTAGAAATAGAAAATGTTAACACATTTAAATCTAAGATTACTAAACATGTGCTACGATATTCAAGCCAAATTGGAGGCTCAACTTAAAAGAGCCAAACGGATGAATCAGAAAGAGATCATTCGTGAATTGGAAACTGATTTGGAGCCATACATTACCCAATGGCACCATGTTTCAGGCTTTACACATCCAAACCTGCTGATCTACACAAATGAGACTCCAACTCTTCCCTCACCTGCTTCTTGGGGATTAGTTCCTGAATGGACAAATGATCTGGAACAAGCAAATAAATTACGCAATCTTACCATCAATGCACGTGGCGAAAGTATTTTTGACAAACCTTCATTTAGGAATTCTGCGAAGAACAAAAGATGCATTATAACAATTAATGGATTTTTTGAGCATCATCATCGCGGCAAAAAGGTTTTTCCTTATTTTATCCATAAAAAAGATAAGGATACTCTAAACATTGCTGGTTTATGGGCAGAATGGCTGAATAAGCAAAATGGAGAAATTGAACGTACTTTTAGTATTGTAACTTGTAGAGCCAATACTCTACTTTCAGGAATTCACAACAGTCCAAAACTCTCTGGTCCAAGAATGCCACTAATTCTCAATGAAAAATCTGTAGATTTTTGGTTAGATACCAATCTTGACAAGGAAAAAATTAATTCCTTAATTCAACCAAGTACTGAAGAATTGGTAGCACATACCGTGAGAACATTAAGAGGAAAACACTCTTTTGGTAACATTCCTAAGGTTTCTGAAGAATTTTTCTATGATGAATTAAATGAACTCTTCTAAGCACTTTTATTTCACTTAATAATTGATTTTAAAAATAAATCTTGCAATTAAATATTTTTTTCATACTTTTACTTTGAATTACAAAGTACTTTTCATGAATCAACAAAAATACATTGAGGATTTAAAGGATATTAAAGAGATGATGAACAAATCATCCAAATTTATATCCCTAAGCGGACTTTCAGGAATATCAGCCGGCATAATTGCTTTGGCTGGTGCTTATTTTGCCTGGGAAACCATTTATTCAAAAACTGGATATCAGGATTTCAATCGTACACTATTAAGTTTCGATCAGCTAATCCAACTGTTAGCCATTGGATTTATTACATTGATTCTTGCTGTTGGATTTGGAATTTTCTTTACAAGGTTAAAGGCAAAAAAATCGAAAGAAAACATCTGGGATTCTCAAACCAAAACTCTCGTTATTAATTTATTGATTCCTTTAATAAGCGGTGGAGTATTTTGCTTACTAATATTATTAAAAGGCTATGTTGGACTAGTAGCACCACTCACTTTGTTGTTCTACGGATTAGCCTTGGTAAATGCAAGTAAGTATACATTAACAGAAGTAAGAAGTCTCGGAATTTTGCAAATTATACTTGGACTAACAGCAACATTCTTTATTGGTTACGGATTGATTTTTTGGTGTATTGGATTCGGACTTTTGCATATTATTTACGGAGTAATAATGGAGATTAAGTACACGTCGTGAAAGATATCCTAAAAGATTTAAATAAAGCTTTCGAAAATCGAATTCGATTGGGAATCATGTCTGCTCTAGTGGTTAATGATTACCTGGACTTTAACGCCCTGAAAAATTTACTTGGTGTTACCGATGGTAATTTAGCCAGCCACCTTAAATCTCTCGAAAAGAATGAATACATACGTATTCAGAAAGAATTTTTAGATCGAAAACCGAACACCAAATACAGCTGCACCAATGAAGGAAAGGCGGCATTTTTAAAACACATTAAAGCTATAGAGCAATTGCTTAAATAATTTTTTTTCTTATTTCACTTTGCGTTTCAAAGTACTTTTAAAAAACTAAAAATTATGAATACAGAACAATCACCATTCGAGAAACTAAACAGTTGGTTAAAACAGTCGGTCGGATTAAAACTAATGACAATTACTATTTTAATGCTACTATTACTGATACCAGCCAGTATGATAAAATCTATAATTCAGGAGCGGGAAATTTTAAACAAATCCGTTTTAAACGAGGTTAGTTCAAAGTGGGCTGAAGGACAACAAATAAATGGACCAATTCTAACAATACCATTGATATATGAATATCAAAAGGATGAAGATAAAACCATTACCAAAACAAAACATTTATACATTCTTCCTGAAAATTTAAACATTACAGGTGATATTGAACCTAAAAAATTGAAGCGAGGCATTTACGAAGTCGTGGTTTATCGTAGTAAACTAAAAGTTACCGGGAACTTCGATTTAAAAGGCAAAATTAACCAGGCGAACCTGAAAGAGATTCAGTACGACAAAGCTTTTCTTACTGTTGGAATATCCGATTTACGAGGAATTGAGGATCAAATTATTGTGAATTGGGACAAGGAAAAATTAAGCGTAGAACCAGGATCTAAATTAGTAGATTTGGTAAATTCAGGAATCAGTATCGATCTTCCAAACCTTACAGATCAGATGAATAAAAAAGTTGATTTTTCATTTGATCTAAATCTTCAAGGAAGCCAAAACCTATCATTTATACCAGTAGGAAGTTCAACCGATATCAATTTAAACTCTACCTGGTCCTCTCCTAGTTTTAACGGAAATTTCATTCCTAAAAGCCGTAAAATTGACGATTCCGGATTTAAAGCCAGCTGGAAAGTTCTACTGCTAAATCGCAACTACCCACAATCTTGGGTCGATCATAATTTCTCAAGCAAACTGATGGATTCCAGTTTTGGCGTTGATCTTATTATGCCATTAGACGATTATCAAAAATCGATGCGATCAGCCAAATATGCTGTTATGACCATTGCTTTAATTTTCTTAGTTTTCTTTTTGGTTGAAATTATGAATGGTCGCAGAATTCACCCATTTCAATATACATTGGTTGGTCTTGCACTTTGCTTGTTCTACGTTCTGCTAATTTCTATTTCCGAACATTCTAACTTTAATATTGCCTACCTAATTTCAGCAGGTATCAGTTCTTTATTGATATTACTTTACTCTCGTAGTGTTTTTCAATCCGCTAAATTCACTGGTATTCTATCTGCAACAATTATAGGAATATACACCTTCTTATTCGTCACGCTTCAATTGGCTGATTATGCTTTGCTAATGGGAAGTATTGGTTTAACAACTATTCTGGGAATCACCATGTACTTTACCAGAAATATAAATTGGTATAAACTTCAGGTTAAATCGGAAGATTAACAACAAATAATACTTGATACCGATGGAGAACAAAAGCCAAAAGTTTTCAATAAGAAATAGGCTAAAAAGTTTCAAGCACGCTTTTCGTGGATTGAAGATTCTATTTCGTGAAGAACACAATGCAAGAATACATTTAGGAATTGGGGTTGTAATGTATATTCTCTCATCGGTACTTAAGTTAAGAAAGATTGAAATAATAGCTGTTCTAATAAGCATTGGATTTGTTATCGTTACGGAAACAATAAACACAGCCATTGAAAACCTGTGCGATTTTATACATCCAAAATATCACGATAAGATGAAACGGATTAAAGATATTTCGGCGGCGGCTGTATTGATTAGTGCATTTACAGCATTAACTGTAGGGTTAATAATTTACCTACCTAAACTGCTTTCATAAATTAAAATCAAACTATTATGAATAGGTTAGAAAAAGTACTCTTAACAAAGGAAATACCTATCGAAATATCAACCCCTTCTAGTTTAGGTTAACTATTATAATTTTTCATTAATATTCATCTACTTCATATCCTTAAGACATGAAAGTAAAACTAATTTTGCCTTCACTTACCGAAGCTAAAAGCCCATTTTGGCGCCCTGTTAAATATTCTCTTTTTCCTCCAATTGGCTTAGCAACAATTGCTTCTTATCTAGATCCTGATGATGAAATTAAATTATCGGATCAGCATGTTGAAAAATTAAATTTGGATGACTCTCCTGATTTAGTATTAATTCAAGTATATATTACAAATGCAAAAAGAGCCTATTCAATAGCACAGCAATATAAAAATCGCGGGATTTATGTGGTTCTTGGCGGTCTTCATGTCACTTCTTTGCCAAATGAAGCCATAAAATTTGCAAACACAATTATTCTGGGACCTGCAGAACAATCATTTCCAGAATTTCTATCCGATTTTAAATTAGGCAAAGCTAAAAAAGTATATAAAAGTACAACTAATAGAACTATAGAAAACCAACCTCTTGTAAGGCGAGACTTAATTAAAAGTGAGAAGTATCTCGTACCAAACTCGCTTGTAATTTCAAGAGGATGCCCTCATCATTGTGATTTTTGTTATAAAGATGCCTTTTACAAAGGAGGGAAATCATTCTATACTCAAAAAATAGATCAAATTTTAAAAGAAATAGATCGTTTAAAAGGGCGACATCTCTATTTTTTGGACGATCATTTGCTTGGCAACCCTACATTAGCAAGAAATCTTTTTGCAGAAATGAAGGACATGAATAGAGTGTTTCAGGGAGCTGCTACTGTAAAATCAATTCTTGAAGGAGATTTAATTGAACAAGCTGCTCGTGCCGGATTACGAAGCCTTTTTGTTGGTTTTGAAACATTTTCACCAGAGAATTTAAAACAAAGCAATAAAAGTCAAAATTTAAAACTGGATTATCAAAATGCTGTCCGCAGATTACATGATTTAGGAATAATGATTAATGGAAGTTTTGTTTTTGGGTTAGATCAGGATGACAAAGATAGTTTTAAAAGAACTGTAGATTGGGGAATCCAAAATTCCATAACAACTGCAACTTATCACGTATTGACACCATATCCTGGAACCAGACTTTATAAAACATTACAAAAAGAAAATAGAATTCTAACTAAAAACTGGGATCTTTACGATACCAGACATGCTGTGTATCAACCCAAAAATTTAAGCATTCAAGAACTAGAAGCAGGATATCATTGGTCATATCAGGAATTCTATAAATGGTCTAATATATTAGAAGCTTCATTTACACACAGCTCATTTAAGCATCAATTAAAACATTTATTTTATACTGGAGGATGGAAAAAATTCGAACCCTTTTGGAAATTTATAATTAATACAGGAGGATTAAATAAAATGCTTCCCTTATTAGAATTGCTCCTGACCGATGTGAACAAAAACAATAAAACAATTCCATCAAATCAATTCTTAAGTAGAATTAAATTAGAGGTTAATCAACCAATTGATAAAACATAGCTCTTTTTAGTAAAAAAGTATTGATTATTTAATCCTAGATACTGGAATTACTAAATGATAGTTACCGAATATTTATATCTTTCCCTTTTAATCTTAAATTAGTTTAAATGGAATTTTACGAAAGTATAGCCAAGTATTACCATCATATTTTTCCTTACAATAAAATGCACATTGATTTTATAAAGAAATGTGACAAGCAAAACCTAAATAGCTCATCCATATTAGATATTGGTTGTGCAATAGGCGATTTATCATTGAAGTTAGCCAATGATTTTAAGAAAGTAATAGGTATCGATTTAGATAAAGGTATGATTAATACCGCTACTGAAAAGGGAAAGACGAAGAATAATTTAGAATTTCGCTATGAAAACATGCTGAATATTAGGGAAACTTTTGGCGATTCATCTTTTGATATTATTGCCTGTTTTGGAAATACTTTAGTTCATTTAGAGTCTGAAGAAATGGTAGGTGATTTATTCCACAAAGCCAAATCTGTATTAAAACCTAATGGCAAATTATTATTTCAAATCATTAATTATGATAGAATAATTGATCAGGATATTCGATCTCTTCCAACGATAGAAAATGACACCATTAAATTTGAGAGAAATTACAAATATCATAAAGAACAAAATAAAGTAGATTTTGAAACCATTCTAAGCATTAAAGAATCTAAAGATCAGATAAAAAATTGCATTCCACTTCTTGCTCTAAGAAAATCAAATATTGAAACATTACTTAGTAAAACTGGTTTTAAAGAAATTCAATTTTTCGGAAATTTTAAACGAGAACCACTTACCGAAAACAGTATGCCTTTGATAGTTGAAGCTAAAGTATAAATTTTCGTATCTTCAATTCATCCAAAAACAGATTATAATATGAAGTATACCGTTGAAATAGAAATTAATCAGCCAATTGATAAAGTTGTTGCTCTTTTTAATGATGAAGACAATCTTTTTAAATGGATGCAAGGATTACAAAGTATAGAACACCTTACCGGAGAACCAGGAAAAAAAGGCTCAACAAGTAAAATGCTTTTTAAAGATGGTAAAAGAGAAATTGAAATGACAGAAACGATCATTAGCAATAATTTACCTGAAGAATTAATTGCGACGTACGAAGCCAAAGGAGTCTATAATCTGGCAAAAATTAGTTTCATTTCAATTTCCGATAATAAAACCAAATATCTTACAGAACAAGAATTTAAATTGAAAGGATTTATGAAGGTATTTGGATGGATAATGCCTGGAATGTTTAAAAAGCAAACCTCAAAGTACTTAAGTATGTTTAAGGAATTTGCTGAAGATAAGTAAACAAAAAAATGGGATGAACAGTTGTTCATCCCATCTTTAATATTATAATTTGGTTCTTAAATCGAATTAAAATCCTAATCCAAATTTACCCCAATATTTATTCTCTAATTCTTTCCAACGAAGCATTGTAGCTCCTGTAAAATCACGAGTATATTTATTCAATAACTCTTTTGCTTCCTCTTTTTTACCCTCTTCAAGCAACTTTTTAACTTGCATCTCAACTCTTTCTGACTCTTCGAATCCTTTATTTTCGAAATATGCAACTTCTTCCATCATGCCTTCACGAGTTTTTTGCCATTGCAAAGTTGCCAGTTTATTTGCTTTTCTGTATTGCCAAATAGCTGCATCTTCACGATATCTCTTTTGTCCACAAAACTGGAAGCTTTCAGGCAATTCTGTTGTTCCTGAATAAATCGGAATACGAGGACTCTGACCAGGATTATCAAAAGAAAACCAAGCTCTACCTCCAATTTCATCTGGCAACCAATCTCTCAACTGAATAATATGAGAATAAGAACACCATGCAACTGCCACTGTTCTTTGGTACTTGATAGTGCCTTCTTTAAGGTAGTTACGAAGATTTCTATGATCTCTGGTTGGCCAAGGATGTGCATTAGGTGCAATAACCGTATCAACTCCAATTTCTTCCTTCTTATCGTTGAATTTTTTCTTAAGTACCTTAAGATTCTGAGTCATATCGTATTTGGTTCCTTCATAGGTTTCGCGATATAATGCAATTACATCACGAACAGAAACTTTTTTATCTGGTTTTACCGAGAAAGGCAATTCGTCAGCTTCAAAATCAAGATTTAAAGAAGGAGCCAATGCATTTAAAATAAAGAATTCTCTGATTTTAAATGGCTTTTCAACTTTTCCGTAAGCCTTCCAAAACTTAAACTCTTCTTTTCCGTCCCAACGCTCTAATTCTTTTGCAACAGAAAAAACATTATCAGAATACATGAAATAATCCTTATTCCTTTTCTCAATTACACCAATACGTGAGATGTTTGCCGAAACACCAACATGATCATCAGGAATTCGCTGAGCAGCCCACACACCACCAATTTTATCAGGACCTTCACCAAAAATTTCCAATTGCCAAACTTCTTTCTTATCTGCTATCGTAATACACTCTCCCCAATCGCCATAACCATATTCCTTAATCAATTTTCCAATTAATGTAATGGCTTCACGAGCGGTTGTACAACGCTCTAAGGCGATTCTTTCCAACTCTTCAATTAAGAACATTCCATCCTCATTAACCAACTCCTTAGGTCCAACAATTGTAGTTTCTCCTATTGCCAATTGCTTCTCATTTAAACAAGGATATGCAGTATTTAAAAAAGAGTAAGTTTCTTTTGCTTGTGGAATGTTACCAACCACTTTCATATTTCGTCTGTCCCATCGGGTTTCGGTCTTCAGGGTTCCTTTATAAATATTAACAGTAGTATCATTTTCAAATTTTTGTCCTTTTTCCACATTCAACCAAGTTCTGTAACGACCATCACATGTATGACTCGTGATCACTGATCCATCGGTTGACGCTTTTTTACCAACCATGATACTTGTACAACTTTCTCCAAAAAAGGGATCATTAACTTGCTCCAATACACTTTGTGCATGAGAAGTTTGACAGTTAAATGCAACTATAGCAAATAGTACAATCAATAATTTCTTCATTCGTTTGTTGATTAAGGTGTTTGTCTTGTTTAAAATCGAGCCCTAATATACTTTATTCTGAGATAATTCAGAATCTGTAGAACCTATTTATAAACATTTCATTAAACCAATAAAGTATTTAATCAATTCAAAATTTACACTATTTGATTTTACTAACTTTGTATTCTTTAAAAATTCAAATCTATTTGTGACGTGAGATACTTTTTTCATACAGCATACAAAGGCAGTTCATATCGAGGCTGGCAAAAACAGGTTAATGCCAAAAGTATTCAGGAAAGTATCGAGAATATTTTATCCAGTTTTTTCAAACAAAAAATTCATTGCATAGGCTGTGGAAGAACCGATGCTGGTGTTCATTCATCTCAATACTATTTTCATATAGATGTTGATAAAGAGATCGACAATCAACTCATGTTCGCTATGAATCGAATGCTTCCTCCTGATATTGCAATTTACGATATCATAAAGGTAGATTCTCGGAATCATGCACAACACAGTGCGTGTGAAAGAACCTATAATTACTTTATTCACACCGAAAAAAATCCATTTCTAAATGATATTAGTTCTCTCTATAATATTGAAGTAGATCTGGAGAAAATGCAAAAAGCAGCCATTTTTTTGATTGGTGATCAGGATTTTCGCGCATTTTGCAAAACACCTGACAGACATAACCACACCGAATGTGACATTCGAACAGTTCAGTTTTATAAAGATCAATCAGGAAAATTTTTCCGCCTTGAAATTAAAGGCAACCGCTTTCTAAAAGGAATGATAAGAATACTGATACACCAATTGATAGAAGTAGGTGAAAATAGAATAAGCATTGAAGATTTTCACCAATGTTTGTTAAATAAAATACCTCCTAAACCTCTTAATTTGGCTTATCCACAAGGATTGTATTTATCGGAAATCAACTATCCATTTCTTAAACAAACTCCTTTGGATGAATTTTGTCCTTTATTGAAAATGCATTCCTGGATTAAAGTTTAATTGTAATGCTTTGCGTATTTCTCTAATTTCAAAAACAACTCTTCAGGATTAATAGGTTTCGTTACGAAATCGGTCATTCCTGCAGCAAGTACTTTCCCTCTAATTTCGTTGAAAGCAGAAGCGGTTACTGCGATAATTGGAATTTCCTTATACTTATCAGCTTCTAATTTCCTTATTTTTTCCGAGGCAACATAACCGTCCATTATTGGCATTTGTAAATCCATTAACACCATATCAAAATCCTCTTCCTGAATCTTATCCAAAGCCGATTGACCATTCTTAGCCACCTCATAAGTAACATTCCATTTCTTCAAAAATTGCTTAATTATCAACACATTCATTGGGTTATCTTCCGCAACCAATACATGTAATCCTTCAATTTTAGAACACTCCTTAAAGTAGTCATCATTAAAATTGACCTGTTGTTTTGATTTCATACTCATCTTTAACTCCACATCAACAAAAAAAGATGTTCCTTTATCCAATTCACTCTCCACAGAAATGGTTCCATTCATCAATTCAATTAACTTTCCAGTTATCGCCAATCCTAAACCTGTTCCCCCGTACAAACGTGTAGTATTAGAATCTGCCTGAGAAAATGACTCAAATATTTGATCCTTTTTATCGGCAGGAATACCAATTCCCGTATCAGAAATTTCAAATTGCAATTTGATATTGTCACTAGTAAAACTATGATAATTCACCTTTAAAGAAACTGATCCTTCATCGGTAAACTTAATTGCATTTCCACATAAATTTGTAATAATTTGGGACAAACGAGTAGGATCTCCCATCAAATGAGCAGGGATTTTAGGATCCACCTCCACAATAAAATCCAAATTCTCCTCTTTTGCTCTCATTTGAAAACCTGCGGCAACATTATTAATAAAATTCCGGAAATTAAAATCAATATTTTCCAATTCAACTTTACCAGCTTCAATTTTACTAAAATCTAATACGTCATTAATTAATGTCATTAAATTATCAGCAGATAGCTTGAGTATGTTAAGATTACTTAATTGATCTTCTCTTGGATTATCTTCAGATAAGAGATGCGTTACCCCAATAACGGCATTCATTGGAGTCCTAATTTCATGAGACATAGTTGAAAGAAATAAAGCTTTTGCTCTTGTTGCTTCCTCAGCTTTTTCCTTTGCAAAAATAAGCTCAGATTCTACACGTTTTCTTTCCGATAAATCATTTAAAACAACAAATAAAATATTTCCCTCACTCAATTGAATTGGATTTAAACTGACCTCAACAGGAAACTCAGTCCCATCTTCTTTTGTATGAACCCAATCAAATTTATTGTACCCAATTTCTTTTGCAATTCGAATCATTTCCACTGCCTTATCAGAAGATTTTGAGCCATCAGGCTGATATTCCGGAGAAAAATCCTTCACATATTTACCAATGAAATTTTCCTTATTGTCAACACCATATAAATTGGCACAAGCATTATTGCATTCTATAAATCGTGCTTCCTTTATTATTAGATATGCAACAGACGATTTTTCAAAAATCAACTTGAATTTTTCTATGGTTAAATTTTTCTCTTTCTCAAGATTCTTTCTGGTGGATATATCATTAATAAAACCAGTTAAACCAGTAACAACTCCACTGTCATCAATCGAAACTCGAGCCAAAAGTTCACACCATTTATAACTTCCATTTCTTGTAACAAAACGCACTTCACTATGACAATTAATCTCTTTACCTTCGATCAATCTTTTTAATTTTAATTTGCACAAATCAATATCAGATGGGTGCATAAATTCAAAAATATTGATCCCAATACTATCGTTTAAATTAAATCCAGTAATGTGAGTC
>Ga0209379_10000978_pt1 | contig 20137 bp, 12 predicted proteins | sample tdDd001_FD_187124 | JGI IMG/M metagenome (GOLD analysis project Ga0209379, IMG submission 187124) | Marine sediment microbial communities from the Atlantic coast under amendment with organic carbon and nitrate - tdDd00.1 (SPAdes)... | ecosystem: Environmental > Aquatic > Marine > Coastal >...
GTAGATATAAAGAATGTATAAATTACATACCTTTTCAAAAAATAAAAAATCACTCAATTCAAATTAAGTGACTTTCATAAAATATTAATAGGGGGGGATTGAAGGTTAAAAATCATTAAATTCATCTGTTTACTAATGATATTTCTCTTCTATAAAAACATATTAACACAGCTTTGTGTACTCCATATGTCGTAGATATAAAGAATGTATAAATTACATACCTTTTCAAAAAATAAAAAATCACTCAATTCAAATTAAGTGACTTTCATAAAATATTAATAGGGGGGGATTGAAGGTTAAAAATCATTAAATTCATCTATTTACTAATGATATTTCTCTTCTATAAAAACATACTAACATGGTCATGTGTACTCCATATGTACTCAATGTAACAAATCTGTCATTTTTCAAAAAAATAAAAATCACCTAATCAAATTAAGTGATTTTCGCATAAAATATTAATAGGGGGGGATTGAAGTTAAAATCATTAAATTCATCTATTTACTAATGATATTTCTCTTCTATAAAAATATATTAACACGGTCATGTGTACTTCGTATGTACAAACTATTACAATAGTATTAATGTATCTTATTATACCAAATCAATTAAAATCCCCTTATCCTTATGGAACGAATAAATAAATGTTTCTTTTACTACCTTTTGTGTAATCCTTTCAATGGCCTCTTTATATAACTCTAATTGTGCTTTATAGCGTTCTACCAAAACATTTTCATCTCCATAAAGATAATCTGTTTTATAATCAATAAGAACAATACCATCTTCTTCTTCAAAGTAACAGTCAATGATTCCTTGGATTAGAATATCATCATCCCCTGTTATCTCGAGTTTTTTCTTAAGTACAAAAGCTTTCTCTTTTTCTACGATGGCTGCATTCTTGTATCTGACTCCTAAGTCCGAACTGAAAAATTTATAGAATCGTTCAGGGTTTAAGTATTTATAGTCCTCTTCAGAGAGTAGCTTGGTATTTTTAAACTCTAATAATTGACTTTCTATATTGTCATTCTTTCTATCCAGTTTTTGCATCACAAAGTGAGTAAGTGTACCAATTTCTGCACCAGTTTTTACTTGTTCCTTCTTCAAGAAGTTTGGTGTTGTATTTAAGGGTTCAAAAGTTGGTCCTTTGTTTTGCTCCAATCGCTTCAACTCTGTCACACTAAACTTTGATGGTAATTCATGAATGCTATATGGATAAACTTCATTGAACTTTTCTGTAAGCAACTGACTTATTTCTTCATTTTCAAATTGGCCTATATTATCTAAGACAGATGCCAACGATTGAGTTGGTACTTTAGAAATACTGTCATATAAATCTTCTCTTGTTTGAAACGAAAGCGTCCAATGGGTTTGATGATCATGTAACCCTAAATAAGGTTTTTCTGCTAATGACCATATATCTTTACTCACGGGATGTTTCGATAGTATCATCATCAGCCAATCTAAATATGATTGCCCCGACATCAAGTTATGTATTTGATCCCCTCTACACCATTTCTTAGATTGTCCTTCAATATTTTTAACCGTTCCTACTAAAATCAACTTATCGACCGCACGAGTTAGTGCAACATATAAAACACGCATTTCCTCAGCTAAACTTTCAAATCGAATTTGTCTCTTTATAAGTTTTTTAGGTAATGTATCAAATCCAACTCGGTGGATCGGGTCAATGAATTTTGGACCTATACCCAAGTTCTTATGAAGAAGTACTTCTTGATATGCATCTCTCAAATTGAATTTTTTACCCATCCCAGCGACTATTACGACTGGGAATTCCAAACCTTTACTCTTATGAATACTCATGATTCTAACAACATTTTCATTCTCACTAATAATCTTAGCAGTACCCATATCTGCATTTGATTTATGCATTTTATCAACGGTTTCAACAAACTGATACAGGCTTGAAAAATTAGCCTTTTCCATTTGCTCTGCTCTATCAATTAAGAGTTTTAAATTTCCTTGTCTACTCTTTCCCCCAGGCATAGCACCAACATATTGGAAATAACCTGTTGTGATCATAATGTGCCAAATCAATTCATCCAATCTCATGTATCTAGATTTATGTTTCCAATCTTCTAATAACGTCTTGACACCATTCACTTTTTTTATCAATAAAGCATCGCCATCAAACTCGAAGAAGGATTCATAGTAATATGTTTTTGGTGTTTGGATCCTTATTTCAATCAAATCCTCTGTTGTAAAATCAAATATTGGAGACCTTAACACGGTAAGTAACGGTAAATCTTGATAAGGATTGTCTATTAGCCTAAGTAAATCAACAAACATCTTTATTTCGATTGCATCAAAATAACCTCCTTGGAAATCGGCAAATAACGGAATCCCCTCTTTTAAGAAGACATCATTAAATACTGGTGCCCAAGATGATACAGCGCGCATTAAAATAACCATATGTCTATACTCTAAATCAAAGTAACAATCTTTTTTTCGGTCATAACTCTTCTTCCCAATTAACGCTTTTATCTCTTTAACAACTGACTTAGCTTCTACTTCTGCTGATGTAAGTTCTTGTAATAAATCATCACCTTGATAGGTCCCTTCAATGATATTTACTTTGATACTATCATCCTCTATCGGTTTAAAATCAATGCCGGTATAAAGTTTGGCATCGTCATCATAAACCATTTCTCCAAAAGATTCAGACATTAATGATTCAAATAGGAAGTTAATTCCTTCTAGAATTTCTTTTCTACTTCTGAAATTTTTCTTTAGGTCAATACGCCTGTTAAGGGAACCTTCTTCTTTTGAATAACTATGATATTTCTCCATAAATAACGTTGGATCTGCTAATCTAAATTTATAAATACTCTGCTTCACATCACCAACTAGAAAGACATTATTCTCCCTTTTTATTCTATTGATTAATGTTTCTTGTACTAAATTGGAATCCTGATACTCATCTAAAAATATATAAGCATATTTTTTTCTGTAATAAGCTCTTACGTCCTCATGTTCTAATGCTCTCAAAGCCAAATGTTCCAAATCATTGAAATCGACTATGTTTTTTTCCAACTTCTCGAAATTAAATCTAGTTTGATACATAGATACCAATCGACAAAGTTCTGCCATCATTGGTTCTACGGTTTTTATATCTTCTAAATAATCATCTACTGATTTGTGTTCAAACATACTTTTTATATCATCTAGAATATCCTTATACTGTTTTCTAAGAGCTTTCACTTCATCGGCTAATGTCATGTCCACTTCTTCTTTTCTTGCCTTTGAAATTGATTTTAACCTCATATGTTTGACCTGTCTCACGCCATCAACAAAACCATTAAGATCTTCTAATAATTCTATCAATCTAGTGACATTCAACAAATCACTTTGAATCATTTCATCGTACTCTTCTGGACCATCAGGCGACTCAACTAATATTGATGCTGACTCTAGAATTTCAACTGCAGCTTCAAGATCAAATTTGATATTTGCTTTCAAAATTTCTATATACCGCTTCGGATTATGTAATTCATCAACAGTTTCTTCTAACCACTTGATTGGATCAGGTTGACTCTGAATAAATTGATAGGTACTCTTGATTAGATTTTGTATCTTTTTATCTTCTCTATTTTCACTATATGATTCAATGAAATAATGAAAACTGTTACTGGCTTCCTCATAAGCTTCTTCCAATATGATATCCATCACTTCTTTAGCCAGTATATTAAGTTCTACAGTATCACCAACCTTAAATCCTGGATCTACCTCAATAAAATGAGCATTATTTCTAACAACACCTATACAAAAGGCGTGCAAAGTCATGATGCTCGCCTTTTGAATTTTATTGACTTGTTCACGCAAGAAAGGATTGTCCTCTTTTTCAAGTTGATCATAAAGAGCTGACACAATTCTCTCTCTCATTTCACTGGCAGCAGCGTTGGTAAACGTCACAATAAGCATCTCATCTATTCCGACATGAGATTCTATAATCAATTGAATAATACGTTCTACTAATACAGCTGTTTTTCCAGAACCAGCTGCTGCTGATACCAACAAATTAGACTGTCTGGTTTCTATTGCAGCCTGTTGATCACTTGTCCAATTTGGCATGATTTTCCCTTTCCTTGATTGCTTCTAATACTTCAGCATCTTTATAGTTTTTTAAATACTTATAACGATTACCAAATGATTGATCAAACTGACAAATGCTTTGATAATCACAACTTTGACAACCGGTCATGGTACCCAATTTAACAGGATCAATTTTTGTCACACCATCAGATATTTGATCCCCAATACCTTTTATTGTATCTTTTACATACTCTATAAGACTAAGAAACTCATCTGCTTTGGCAACTTTCGATCGACTGCTAATGCTATCGTCTTTTTTTAGTTCAAATGGAATCACATTTGATTTTCTATTCTCATGTATTTGTTGATCCATTGCAGTAGCTATTGATAAATCCTCTAATAATAAACCATCCATTTTTAATGCTTTGAGTATTTCGTTTTCAGTCATTTCACCTTTTAATATCTCTGATTCTAATATCGGATCATCAATTTTAAAGTAAAATACACCTGCTGGATAAAGTTCATCCACCCTAAAGAAGTCACTATTTTCTAAGATGGCATCCAAATAAACCACCAATTGTAGTTGAAGTCCTTGATAAACTTCGGATAAACTGAATTTTTTACTTCCTGATTTGTAATCAATGACTTTGATATACTTCTTACCATCTTGATCAAATAAATCCACTCTATCTATTTGACCTTCTAACATCATTCTGTCACCACTTGATAGTTCAATGACAATTGGTGGAACTGATTGCTCAAATCCTTTTGTACTAAATGAGATTTCATGAGCATAAGGTACAAACTCCCCTTGTTTAACTTGCGTCACTAAAGTCCATGCTGCCCGTTTGCCTACTCTTTTTAATTTTTTTATTAGATACTGATAACGATGTGATGACTCGAATATTTGACTGTTGTAATCACTGACCAACTCGTCAACAATCTCTTCTATCATATCAAATGTTTCTTCACGTGAAACACTTTGCCAATCCATATGATTCTTTTTCATCTTTGCATCAAAAAATTCTAATGTCTTATGAAATAATGAACCTATATCGGGTAATCTAATCTCATATTCCTGTCGTCTTTTGGGTTTTAAACCATAATGAACAAAATGAGAAAATGGACATCGTTCATATCTTTCCAAACGTGACACACTTGATTTTAACGGAAGATCATACAATTCCTTCGAATGTTTTTTTGAAATCTGATTAACTTGATTATCATAAAATAGTGCAGCACTCAATCTATTTGTTTTTCCATGCCATTCATCTTGAGCATGATACCAAGCTAATACAGATAACCAAGCTTCATCTATAACATAATCATCTGCATATCGTCGTAATTTTTCCGTTAATAAATTATAGTGACTGTACGGATTATAAGCATCTATAGGACTTTGATTTTCTATTATATGACTCTTAACTTCCAACTTTGGAAAAACACGTTGTAATTTATCAATATAAATGGATGGACGTAAAGCTTTGCCTTCATAATCCGCTAACGAAAAGTTCATGTGAATAAACTCTGTCGCTTTTGAAAATGCAACATAAGTAGAGAAGTAATCTCTTGCCATAATACTAGCAGCATCAGTTTCCAAATCCAGTCCATCTTCTTTCAGTATTTGCTTTTCATCATCTAAAAGAATACCTTCATCACTGTATTTCTTAGGGATAACCCCATCGTTTAGCCCTATTACATAGAGCCCCTTAGTTGTTTTGCTCTTTGATCTTTCAATACTACCTATAACAACTTGATCAATTGAAGGTGGTATCAATCCCAATGATACTTCTGTAAAACCAGCCTCAAGAATTCTAAGGTATTCCTTGATCGTTTTAATATCGTCTCCTTCTAGTTCAACAAGTTGGTCAAATATCTCAATGATCATATTCCAAATCTGAGTACTTTCTTGCACTTTATCTAATGCATTTTCAGCTTGCAGATACTCAATCCAAGTTTCTATCTTCTCAGGGATTTTTGATATAATCAAATAATCAAATAACACCCTTGTCATATCACCAATGGTTTTCTTAGATGAAAAATTCTCTTTTAGATGCATCAGAGGTTGAATCAACTTATCACGTTCTACTTCTAAAACCTCGTCTTCAAAAGATTCTAACCATCGATTACCTCTAAATCCTCTTTTCAGGACATAGTTTTCAAACAACGGAATTACCTTTTCATCTACATCTGTTAAGCCCGTTTTAACGACTTTTAACACATCCTCTTTTTTAAAACCACTATTTAAACAATATAAAGACGACAGTATGAATTTAATAATCGGATGATTCATAATGCTAACTTTATCATCTATGAAATAAGGTATATCATATTCAGAGAAGATACGTTTTATTATCGATGTATAACCTTCGATATTACCAGTAACTACAGCTAAATCTTTGTAACGTGCTCCCTTTTTTATCTGTCTACAAATATCTTTCGCAATATTTTCAACTTCATCGTATACATTATTATTCATATGTAAACATATATGTTCTACCGTTTTGTCATACGGAGTATATGGATAAGAGAAAAATTCTCTTCTAAGTGATTCTAGATCCTCAAACTCTGAATGACCAACCAGTTCTTTTTTCATCTCTTCTAGACCTAAACGGTCTACAACTTTTCGTATCTTTTTGAACGTTCTTATAACGGGTTCAAAAATTGGATTATCTTGTTCTAATGTCAAAGCAAACGTACTCTCTTTGGATAAACGCATCATCTCTTCCATTAACATATATTCCTGGTTGGAAAAACTATCAAATCCATCAAAATAAACTCTTGTGTGTTTTAAGAGTTGTGATGTTTCTAATCGATTGATAACAGCTGACAGTTTATCTTCTTCGTCAAAGTAACCTTTCGCCATAAATGCTTGATAATATTCTAAAATCAAAGCAACATCCTTTAGTTTTCTATCTACTAAAAGATTCATATCGCTTGAGACCAGTTTTTTATTCAGATCTTCAGCTTCAATACCAACACGTTTCATTTCACTCATCAATGTGCTTAATTTTTCTACAAATCCATTTTTTCTAGAAATATCACCAAAAACTAGAAGCTCGTCATGATGTTCATCGAGTATGGAACGAAGCACCATCGCTTTTCCTAAACTATTGATCTCAGTTTCTAATAACGCGCCGGTTTCATTGATTACTTGTGTACAAAATCTATTAAAACTCATCACTTCAATGTTCATGATACCATCACAATTCAAATCGTGAATCAACTCCACTTCTGCTTGTAAGGTATATTGTTCTGGCACGATTAACAATTGTTTTTCATTGAGCTTCTGACCGATCATTTGATGGATGAATTTACTTTTACCACTATTTGATTTACCTAGTATATATTTAATCATAAGAGTCTCCTTCTCAATAATTATAACAAAAAAATACCTGAAAAATACTTTTCAGGTATATCTTTTAATCATTTGCATCAAAATCCTCTAGTGATTCTTGTAAATAAGTGTTGATTACATTTTGTACATGAGAATCCTTTAATATAACAGAGATTTCAATACGTCTGTTTTTTGCATAAGCATCATCAGATGTGCCTAAATCAAGTGGTCTAAATTCAGAATATGCACTTGCTGCAAAATAACTTCCATAATCATCTGCCAGATCTGGATTTGATTTCATCAAGTAGTTTACAACACTGTATGCTCTTCTTGCAGATAACTCACGGTTGTATTCTTGTGAGGCTCTTTCATCCGTATGCCCTTGAATACTTATTGCATCAATGTTCTCTCTGATACTCGGATCATTCAGAACATTTTCAAATGCAATCGCTAAATTATCTAACAGTTGTTTACCACTCTCTTTTACTGAAGATGAATCTGTATCAAATACCAAACTCTCGTTGATAATGATGTTACCATTATCTCCAATGCTTACTAACGCTTCACCAGAAACATTGGTTTCTCCCAATTCATCTTCTATAGAGTTTTTTACCTTTTCTAGAACATCAACTCTTAGAAGAGCAATTCCTTCTAATTTAGACCTTAGACTGGAAAGTTCATCATTACTTTGTTCAATGATACTCTTTTGATCATCAATCGCTTCTTGAGCCAATTTCAAATCATCTTTACCAGCTTCTAATTCAGATTGTAATACTTTCAGTTCTAATATATTGCTTTCAATTTCTAATCTACTGATAGAAAGGTTTTCTTCTGTTTCAGTTAAAGATTCAGACTTTTGGTTTAATACAATTTCAGTTTCAGCCAGTTGATCTTTAAGGGCTGATAAAGTTTTCATCGTTATTATTTTTTCCATATAGAACACCAATACTAGGAAAAATAAGATCAAAACAACTGTAGAAATCATATCCGTAAAGGCTGGCCAAAAATTTTCCTCTTCTTCGCGGTGTCTTTCTCTATGTCTACGCAGTTTCATTTATTCCACCTACCCATCTTTTCTTGATAGTTTTTCAAGTGTCTTATTTAAATCATCAACTTTTTGATGGCCTGCTTTCATATCGTCTACATTTTTATCCATTTCATCACTAAAATCATCAAAACTTACACTCAGTCTTTGAATGTTTGTTCTTAAGTGATGATTAAACTCTGTAAAATCTCTGATATTTTCTGAGAATTGATTTAAAGAATGATCAAATCTTACTACAGAACTCTTAATTGATTCTGCTGTTAAGACCATATCTCCAGTTGCACTAGCAAGTTGAGTGGTAATATCTGTTGCAATGTTTCTTAGATTTGAAGATAACGACTCATTAAACTTCTCAAAGCTTAAAGATAATGCTGTATTACCATGTTCATCAACAGCACCTAATCCATTATTTGAAATCATTAAATGGTTGTCCAAATACTCTTCAACTGAAGTGATCAATGATTCTTTAGAATCTAATAAACCAAACATGATATTCATAATGTTTGTTAATACTGATGCACCAATACCAAACATAGATGTAATAAATGCTACCGACATACCTTTAATTGAGCTCACAAGACCATCAGTAATCATTTCAACACCAACGATTTCTTGAGTTTTCGATAACATCGTTACCAATTCCTCAATTGATATAATCAAACCATAGAACGTTCCTAGTAAACCTAGAATAATCATCATAGAAACAGCTTTCTTTACAAATCTTTCACCAAGAAGTACTGTTTTCATATGTAAATTCATATTTTTCTCAATGATTGCAATCGTATTGATTTCTTCAACATTATTATTTAATGCAATATTAAAATCATCAATTACATCATTCATCATTCTATGTTTAAACAATCGATTCTTTCGATTTTCCTTATCATTAATATCTCGAATCAAACCACCATAAGTTCTTCTGATTAAACTTGAAAACAAAACAGTGCTTAGAAACAATAACACAATTAGAATAATAATCCCTTGTGCAATAATTCTCATATCCATTATTTGTCCCATAAAAACCTCCTTTTAATTTAACGCCTTCTATATCTCATTGTATAGAAGTATAATTACTCTTTCAATAGACTGTAACAATTGTAAGAAAACATTAACCTCTCGTTAATATATGACACCAGTGTGACAAAAGTATGTTTTTGTTTTATCAATCTTTTCCACGGGTACTTAATAAGTGGGAGGTGTTCTATGAAAATAAAATGTGGGTATGCTGTACCTACCAACACGAGGGTTTTTAAATCACAATACAATTATTTTTATGGTATTGGTAAACTCTCACAAAAAGAGTGTGTCGATAGGTCATTGCTGGTATCTGGAGTTACTTTTGTAGATCAAAATGAATATGATGATTATATAAAAACACATCATCTCGATAACATTCTAGACTAAATACTTTAAAAGCACTGCGTTAGCAGTGCTTATTCATTGTCCACATTTCTATTTTCAATTAATAGTTCCAAAAGTTGTCTTAATTCATCAGAATTGAATTTTTCCAATTCCTCTTCCAAAAAATTAATTGATAAATCAATTTGTCCTAATTTGTAATTGCAAAATGCGATATATCTAATAACATCAATGTTGATAGGATTGTTATCATAAAGATTATAGAAATATTCCAGTGCTTTTTCATACTCCCCAATTTCATGATAATAATTACCTAATCCATATAAGGCATAATAATAATCTTCTTTTAAGTCAAGAGATTTTTCATACGCGAGCTTTGCCTCTTCTATATTTCCTAAATCAAAGTAGGCATTACCTAGATTAGAATATTCTACTTCATTTTCATCCCCTAAGTTAACAGCCTTTTGTGCTGCTTCTAATGCCAATTGATATTCTCCAATTGCATCATAACATAAAGAAATGTTATTCCACGTTGTATCATTCTCCGGATCTAATTCTAGTGCTTCTTTCAAAAGGTTTAACCCTTCAGTATAATTACCCATCCTAGTTAGTTTTAGGGCATCTCTATTATAATTATCTACTTCATTTTCACAGCCAATCAACAGTAAAACCATTATAAGAATTAATATTTTTTTCATATCGGCCTCCTATATGCATAGTATATCATAGACATAAGAAAAAGAAACTCCTAAGAGTTTCTTAATTAATTCTATTTTCAGTTTCAGTATCAAAGAAATGTATTGCACCAATATCAAAACCAAATTTATGTTTTTCGCCACTTTCATATTCGAAGTGTCCTGGTGTTGAGATGATCAGTTCTTTATCATTTTCAAGTCTTGCATATAAGATTTTTTCTTTTCCTAACATTTCAACAACATCAATTGTTGCTTCAAATGTATCACCAAATTTTCCGCCACTCTCAAAACGTTCTGGACGAATACCAAGAGATACTTTTTTACCTTCAAAAGGTTTTAAAAGAAGTGCATCCTCAGGTGTTGGCTTGATTTTGATCAATTCATCCGAAGAAATGAAAATACCTTTTTCCATAGCACCTTCAACAATATTCATAGTTGGCGAACCAATAAACTTGGCAACAAATATGTTTTCTGGTTTATTGTAAAACTCATCTGGTTTACCGGCTTGTTGAATCTTTCCATCATTCATTAAAACAATCTTAGTAGCCATTGTCATGGCTTCAGTCTGATCATGTGTTACATAAATTGAAGTTGTACCTAATTTCTTATGAAGTCTAACCAGTTCAACTCTCATATGTTCACGAAGCTTAGCATCTAAGTTTGAAAGTGGTTCATCCATTAAGAATACACTTGGTTTTCTAACCATCGCTCTTCCAAGAGCCACACGCTGTCTTTGTCCACCTGAAATATCAGATGGTTTTGAGTGTAGGTAATCCTCAATTTGAAGTACTTCTGCTGCTTCCATCACACGATCATGAATAATCTTTTTTCTTTCTTTTCTCATTGATAAAGAAAATGCCATATTATCATAAACTGTCATATGAGGATACAGTGCATAAGATTGAAATACCATTGCGATATCTCTATCTTTTGAAGCAACTTTGTTCACTCGTCTATCGCTGAATAACAAATCTCCCTCAGTGATAGAATTAAGTCCTGCAATCATTCTAAGAAGTGTTGTTTTACCACAACCTGATGGGCCTAAAATAACACAGAAATCTTTTTCTTCTATTTCTAAATTAATGTTACGCAAAGTAAACTCTTCACGACCTTCATATTTTTTTCCGATATCTTTTAATACTACGTTCATGACGCCTCCTATCCCTTAACAGATCCTTTTGATAATCCAGAAACTAACTGTTTTTGAAGTGCTATAAACAGTATAACAATTGGTACTGCAGTCAATAAACCACCCGCTGCGAATGCAGGTTGATTTAAAGTTCTAAAGTCATTGATAAGCGTAAATAATCCTGCTGCTAATGTATATGACTCTGGAGAAGTTAACAGTACTCTTGGTAATAGATAATCCATAAACGGACCGATAAATGACCAAAGTGCAATGATAGCTAACATTGGTTTTGCTATTGGCATGATAATCAGTCGATATACTTTCATACTCGAGCAACCATCAATTCTTGCTGCATCATCTAACTCTGTAGATATTGAATCCAAGTAACCTTTAAGAATAAATGTATTTCCAGCGATACCACCAGCTGAATAAATTAATATCAACATCATCTGTCTAGTAAAAGCAGGACTGATACTTGCAATGATAGAATGCATTGTAAAGTACGCTGTAATACCTGCAAAGGTTGGAATTGTTTGTATCAACATAATTGCCATCAATGATGCTTTTCTACCCTTAAATCTATATCTAGAATAAGCGAATCCTGTAAAAGATACAAACAATAAAGTCAGTAAAGATGTTGAAACAGCAATAAATATTGTGTTTTTAACCCAAGTTAAATAAAGAGTCTCTTCAAATAAGTACTTAAAATGATCATACGAGAATGTGAACGTACTATTTAACATTAAGTATTGGCCTTGATCACCATTAAATGCTGATAAAACCATTTGATATAGCGGCCATAATATTATAATCGACCAACTGATTAAGATTGCATATGTGACTAGCAATCCGATTTTACCCATAAGAGTCAACGGCTGTTTATCTGAAAGGTATAAATCATTTTTCTTTTTAAATAATTTCATTATAACTTCTCCTCTTTAAACGCCTTTGAATTCTTGAAACCTATAAATGCAAATAACATAAGTCCCATGGATATAACAATAGTTATTGCAGCACCTATGGCTTGATAGTCATTTTCTGTTGTTAATTTATAAATATATGAAATCAGTAAGTCTGTTGAACCAGCTAAATTCCCATATTTGGTTGGATTAAACGGTCCACCACCGTTGAACAGATAAATAATACTAAAATTGTTAAAGTTAAATGTATATTGTCCTATCAAAAGTGGTGCTGTTTGGAACAATACAATCGGTAATGTAATACGTTTTAGCTTTTGCCAAGCAGTTGCACCATCAATTTGAGCTGCTTCATATAAATCTGCTGGTATACCTTGTAGTACACCCGTTGATAATAAGAAAACATAAGCACTACCTAACCAAGCCTGTAATCCGATTAAGGTCAATCTAGACCAGAACGGATCGTTTTTTACCACAATCAAACTGTCTGTTTGAATGATATTATTGAGTATTTCTGTTAATGCACCTTTTGGTGAGAACATGATACTAAAGAACATTATTGTGATAAATGCTGGTACTGCCCATGGTAATATATAAACGGATCTAAAGAATACTTTACCTTTTACACGTTCATTGTTAGTAAGAAGTGCTAATATAAAACCAACTGCAATAGCCGCTGTTGTTGCAAAAGCGGTCCACATAACAGTCCATCCAAGAATTTTCCAGAATGGTCCACCTGCAACACCTTCTCCTAAAGCAATCATTTTATAATTATCTATACCAATCCACATAAATTTATTCTGATGGGATGGGTCCATATTAGTAAATGACAATAGAATTGCTGTTGTTATAGGTACCAATACAATAAATACGATAGCAACCAATGCAGGAAGAGAAACCATGTATGGGAAACCTTCTTCAGTCACATTCGACCAAGTTTCAAACCAATTTTTTTCTCTAATACCTTTTATCTTAGATTGCTCGACATTTTTAACATCTCTGAATGAAATGAATAGAATAGCCACAACAAATAAAACCAAGTAAACAGCTACAATACCTTCAATCATAAAGATCAATGATCGATCAATTTTTTTGCCACCTTCAGCTAAAGAAAGTAATCCTGAAATACCAGTTCCTTGATAGTTTCCAAAACCTAAAGCATATGGAATTGCTGCAAAGTAAACAAATATACTTAACATAAAGAACAATACAGATTTTCTAGCCTGTCCATTTAGAACTTGTCCTAAACCTGGAATCAAGAATGTTAAATAAGCTATAATCGCTTGTTTCTTTTTTGATTCAACAGGAGTTTTTCTTCTCAAATCAGAAATATTGGAATTCATAACCGTAATTTCACGTTTCGTTCCTTTATTTAACTGGTATTTAAGACTTCTGATCATTTCTTTATTACTTTTTTTCTTTGATTCAAATGATTTTACACTTAAGGCTTCTTGCATTTTCTTCTTAAGTTCAACACGACCATTTTTTAATGCCTTATCAGATATTAAACCATCTTTTTTCTTTTGCTTTAGAGCGATATAGTCCAATTTGAACTTTTCTTTTTGCTCTAATTTGAATGCATCATAAGATGCTTGAATCCTTTTCTCATCGCTGTCTTGAATCGTCTTCTCTTCTGCTTTAGCATCTGAAAGAGCTTTCTCATTTTTTAAAACAAATTCAATGATTTCTGCTAGTTGTTCACACTTTATTAATGATTCCTCATAAGTAAGTGTGGCTTCATAAGATAAATCAGTGTATTTTTTATAAAACGAAAGTTCTTCCTGGCTCTTTAGCAAATCGATTTTGAGTTTTAATACTTTGTTCGAGTATTTGCCTTTTTGACTGTTTCTAAAAGATTTAACTTTATTTCTTAAATCAGTTTTAAATGCCTTTTCTTTATCAAAAAACGCTTCAAGTGCTACCATATATTTATGCTGTTTTTTGTTGGCTTTTAACGATTTTAATTCTTCTTTAAGAGTAGATTTTTCAGAACCAGATGCATCCTCAATCTTCGATTCAAGGATAGCGACTTCTTTTAAATATTGATTTTTTCTTTCATACGAATTACCAATCTCATCGTATAAAAATTCATTGTATTTAGCCAAATTACGCCCACCTTTACGAAATATTTTTTCTTTGATCAATGACACTTAATAAAGATAATATCGTTATTAGAAGTATCATATAAACACCAATATTAACATAGAAGAATATTGATCCAAATTGTTTTTCGACTACTATGAACGCTAACCCTCCACCGAGAAGCACCGTCCACATAAAGACAAACAATTTGTTTATTCTAATTTTTGCATAAGCAAAATATGTATGAATACCTAAAGCCATTGGAATAATAACCATTTGAAAGTATCTAGAAAGTTGTAATGTCAAGTAAATATCAAATCCATTATCTTTAGTCAAACCAATTTCTGGTTGAAATCCTAGCCACGACTCAAACATAGCAATGTCTTTAACTCTCATCATAGTCTCCATTGACATGGAAAGCATCATGAAACTTAAAGACACCAGTATGATATACATATGTTTTTTGGGTAATTTTGTTCCTGAATCCATTGTTTCACTCCCTTATAGTATGAAAGAAGAGAGGTCACCCTCTCTCCTAAATACTATTATACTTCATTCTTTAGAAGTTTGACATCATTGCATCAAATGCAGCTTTTAATTCAGCATATGCATCTTCAACAGTCGCTGGCTTAACAGCAGACCATGATAATACAGCATTTTCCCAAGTTCCCCATACTTGACCCCATTCAGTGAATAATGGTCTAGCAGGTGCGTCTTGATATGATTCGATTACAGCATCTACAACTTTTTTATCTTGGTCAGATAAATCAGAATCAGTATAAACTGCAGGATCTACATTTTCTAAGATCTTTCCAGTAGCTTTAAATAAATCTACAGCGTAATCAGTATTAACGATTTCTTCAATCATAGCTTCAGCTAATTTCATTTGATCGTCATTACCTTCAACTCTAGCGTTAACAGCTAATCCCCATCCACCTTTCCAGTGAGCAAGAGGCATACCATTAATTGTTACTTGGTTGATTGGTAAAATAGCTAAATCTTCACCGTTTCCAGCTTTTTCAGCTAAACCAGCAGTAGACCATGGGCCTTCTAATCTTAAAGAGTTAGTTCCACCAGTTGTGAAAGCTGAATCCATGTAACCCCAAGTTGCATCTTTATCCCATGCATCTGTAGCTTTTTCATCATGAGCTTTCCAGAAGTTAAATAATGCTGTGAATAATTCTTGCTTTTCTTTTGGAAGATCAGCATATTCCATTGTTAAATCTGAGAATAATGAACCATCTTCATTTTGTCCAAGTAATTCAACTTCAGCAGCGTTTGTAAGTGCAACACCAAACCAAGCGTTGAATGCAGGAATTAACATATCTTCATAGTTTAATTCTGTAAATTCAATTGTTTCTTCTAAATTGATACCGTTTGCTTCTGCGTTAGCAGCGTTAGCAAAGATAATTAATGTTTCAATATTCATTGGGAATGCTAAGTAGTCTCCGTTTACATTGAAGTTTCCACCTAATCCAGCATCGTAATCAGCAAAACCACCAACTACTGAAGCCATACCTTTAGCATCTAATGTAGCTAACGCTTCATTTTGAGCTAAACCGTAAATTCTATCTGCAGGTAAAGCAAATACATCTGCAACGTCAGCATTAGTTACATCAGTATCATCTAATACGTTTAAGTGATCAAAAGATCCTGTTTCAATAAAGTTAATTGTTGCATCAGGATTATTTTCTAATACTCTAGCTTTAGCAGCTTCATAATACTCTAACCAACTTGACTCTACTTGTACTGAAATAGTAGCTTCAATACCTTTTGCTTGTTCTTCTACTTCAGTTGAACCTGTATTCTCGTTTGTACCAGTATTTGTGCTTGCATTGTTGTTAGCATCATTATTGTTACCACAAGCTACCATAGATAATACAAGAGCTAATACAAGAAGTAAACTTACGACTCTTTTCATTGTAATTCCTCCTACAGTTATGTTTAATGTTCTTCCACCCTATTATGCATGCGTTTGCATAAAAACTACGGACGTACTACGTTCCGCTTAATTCTATGATAATATATGTTACTCTTTTAAGCAATAGCAGATATCACTTTTTTTTAATATTTAAATTAAACCACTTACTAAACATTCTTCCAAACACTTGCAATTGCTAGCTTTTAACTTTTTGCTAAAACGTGAAAATGTTTTCATGGAATTATTAAGCAAAAAAGTGCTTTTGTGTCAAAAAGTGTGCAAAGTGTGTAAGTATCTTAAATATTGATGCAAACGATTGCTCTTTATATCATTATTATAAGGAAAAATAACGGCATCTTAAATAGTAACTTACCAAAACAATTCATGCATTGCTCACAATGAATATACCCTGCACTTCAAAAAAGTAACAATATTTTATGAAAACATAGCATAAATATCAATCAAATGTCGATTTTAGTGCAAAAAAAATAAAGAAGGCATGAAATATATTCAAACCTTCTAATACACACCGTAAATGACTTGATCCTCCGATAAACATAATCAGATACTCCATTCTCTAACGGTCCATAACATGAGATAATTTTCAAATAGCGACTTTACCTGTTATGACTTTACACAACAAACTATATTGTTTAAACTTTTCGGAAGTATTCTCAATCAGAATCAAATTATCAACCAGAGCTTTAGTACATTTTTTAGTGTAGCAATTAAATCTTTCTTACTTTAAAATTCTAGATACTCGATGACAGACAGTAGAAAAATTGTATTCTATTAAATAGGACTACGTTTAGATTAAAATACTTGGTTCCGAAGGTATATCGGAACCAAGCACTTATAGTACAAACTATATCGTAATCCCCCATCTACTTAACAAGGTTTAGTTTTTCAAAAGTAGATTTACAGTATTAATTAATTTGCTGTGCTTTTATAGCTAGCCATCATTCTTGCGATACCACCACCATTATGAACATTTGTGAAACCATAATGTTGGAGAATTCTAACTGCATATGCACTTCTAGCGCCAGACGCACAGTATAGAATAATATGTCTATCTTTATTTCCTAACTCGGATACTTTAATTTCTATTTCATCAAGAGGAATATTAGTTGCTCCAGGATAAGCGCCATATGAATACTCTTCTGCCGTTCTTGTATCAACAATCAATGGTCCTGTTGTCTTTTCTTCTTTTACTTCTTCTGGAGCATTATCATTTTCATCTAGAGTAGTATCTCCAATCTTCTTCTGTTCAGGAGCAGGTAAGTTTAGAATGAAGTTTAATGGTTTAACAGCTCTTACATGATTCGATAGACTCATAAAACCACCACTGACATTTAGTACATTTGTAAATCCAGCTCCTTTTAATTGGCGTAATGCTTGATGACCTTTTTTTCCAGTCTGATCATAAACAAGAATCAACTCATTCTTAGGTAGTTGATTTAGTGTTGAATAAAGTAGTTCAAAAGGTAAATTAATTGCGCCTTCTATATGTGATTTTTCAAATGAGAACACATCTCTTAAATCAATCCAAAGTGCTTTCTTACCTTCTAAATGAGCATCAAGTTCATTTATAGTCAACGTAGGGGAAAAACCTGAATTTCTATTTTCAGCAACGTAAGCCGCCATATTTATCGCATCGTTTGCATTTCCAAGTGGTGGCGAATAAGCAAAATCCATATCAGCCAAATCAGAAATCGTAAGTTTAGCAGCTACCGCAGTCGCTAAAACGTCAAGTCTTCTATCAGCGCCATCATAACCTGCAGTTTGACCACCTAATATAATACCGGTTTCTTTATCATACACAACAAGAACAGTTACTATTTCAGCACCAGGATAATAAGACGTATGATTCTCTTTATGAATAACAATCGCATCTGCATCAATCCCTTCTGCTCTTGCAGTCCTTAAAGAGATCCCAGTAATACCTGCTACAGATTCAAATACCTTAACGATTGATGTACCTATTGATCCTTTATACTCATGTTTCTTTCCAAGTGCATTTTCTGCAGCAATTCTACCTTGGCGATTTGCTGGACCAGCAAGTGGAATACGCACTTTTTTCCCAAGTACGCGGTGTTCTAATTCAATCATATCTCCAGCAGCATAAATATTATCATCACTCGTTTTTAATGTCGAATCAACTAATAATCCGCCAGCTTCACCCATATCAAGGCCTGCTTCTTGAGCTAATGATAAAGTAGGACGAACACCTATTGATAATAAAACCATATCTGCATTAACCTGTGTACCATCATTAAGTGTTACACTTTTATTACCTACTTCAGTTACTGCTTTACTTGTGTATAAATCAACACCATAAGCCATCAATTCTTCTTGAATATGCCCTGCTATTTCAGGTTCCATAATGCCCATGACATGAGGCATCATCTCTACGACAGATACTTTCATACCTCTTTTAGCTAGAGCTTCAGTCATTTCAAGACCTATAAAACCTCCACCAACTACTACAGCTGTTTTCGGTTCTTTACCATCTATAAAAGTAGTTATTTTATCCATATCATCTAGTGTCCAGAGTTGAAAAACATGATCTTGATCAGCACCTGTAATTGGCGGTGCCAGTGGTTTTCCACCTTGCGCTAAAATAAGTTTTGTATATTCAAATTGCTTTTCTTCACCAGTTTGTGAATTTTCGGTATATACAACTTTATTTGTTCGATCAATTTTCGTTGCTTTTGTATGAATATGAACTGCTGTTTGATATGCTTCATTAAAGCTTTCAGGACTTTGTAAAATCAATTTAGAACGGCTTTTAATATCTCCACCGATATAATATGGCAACCCACAGTTTGCAAATGAAATATCAGCTCCTGCTTCAAGAATTGTAATCTGAGCATCCGATGAAAGTCTTCTCGCCTTTGCAGCAGCAGTTGCACCAGCTGCTACCCCGCCAATAATAATTATTTTTTCCATATGAATCTCCTTACTATTTATTTTCATTGATAATCAACTTTATTACACCCCTCCTATCAGGGGATGCTTATATCTTAAAGCCTTATTGTTGTTTTGTCAAGTTCCGTCCCTTATTTTTTTATATAAATTTGATTAGGGTTTATTATTAACCTTACATCGTACATATAAAGACATTCTGAAAACTACAAAGAACCCCTAAGTAAAACTTAGGAGTTCTAATATTTCTACACGTCCTGGGTGAGTCGCGCCCCCAGGCGAACAGAATCAAAATATTCATCTGTAGCTTCTTTAGCATAATACAGCAACCATTACTGTATAACATCCTTTGATACACATTACTTGTTATTACCTTATAATTCTCAATTTAGTAATTCAACATCATAGCATCAAAAGCCGCTTTTAATTCTGCATATGCTTCCTCAACAGAATTCGGTTTTACAGCACTCCAAGATAATGCTGAATTTTCCCATGTTCCCCAAACAGAACCCCACTCACTAAATAACGGTCTATTTGGTGCTGCTTCATATGATTCAAGTACGGCTGCTACAATCTTTTTATCAGTTTCTGATAAATCTGAGTTAGCATACGTTTCTCCCGATACATGTTCTAAGATTTTTCCTGTTTGCTTGAATAAATCTACAGCATATTCTGGG
>Ga0209379_10000981_pt1 | contig 20111 bp, 18 predicted proteins | sample tdDd001_FD_187124 | JGI IMG/M metagenome (GOLD analysis project Ga0209379, IMG submission 187124) | Marine sediment microbial communities from the Atlantic coast under amendment with organic carbon and nitrate - tdDd00.1 (SPAdes)... | ecosystem: Environmental > Aquatic > Marine > Coastal >...
GCTGCGAAACTCATACCTGCAGCGCTACCGCCTACGACAACAACTTTCATATTTATTACCTAAATAACCTGAACTCAGGAAAAACGGAGAGCACCCGCGTTGGGTGCTCTTTATTAAGTTTGGAAATTACACTGCTGCTTCTTTTGTTACTGTTGCAGCAACATCAGCGTTGTATTGCTCAGTATTTAGTGAGCCATTCTTCTTCGCGGTTAGTACACCTGACAACATAGAGCCAGAGATGTTAAGCGCGGTACGAGCCATGTCGATAAGCGCTTCGATAGAAACCAGAATCGCCACAACCGTAATGTCTAGACCCATGATGGTTAGTACCGCTACTGCTGCGAACGTTGCACCGCCACCAACACCTGCGATACCGAATGAAGCAATCGCGATAACAGCAATCAGTTGTAGGATGAAGCCTAGGTCAACTGGCATACCCATTACTTGAGCCGCCATGATAGCGAGCATTGCTGGGTAGATACCCGCACAACCGTTCTGACCGATACTGGTACCGAACGTTGCTGACATGTTTGCTGTTTCTTCGTCCACACCTAGACGTTGAGTTTGAGTTTCAACGTTTAGTGGGATTGCCGCCATGCTTGAGCGAGAACCGAAGCCGAACACTAGCACTGGCCAGATTTTCTTCATGAATCGAGCAGGAGACAGGCCGAACATAGACACCATCACGAAGTGGATAGCGAACATTACACCGATTGCTACGTAACTTGCTAGTAGGAAGCGACCCATTTCTGCTAGTGCGAACAAATCGTTAGTCATCATGAACGTGGTCATCAGAGCAAATACACCGTAAGGCGTTAGCTTGAGGATCTCACGTACCATTGAAAGTACCACTTCTTTTGCAGAGTTGATGAAATCAACGAAGTTTTGCACTTTCTCTGGCTTACGGTTTTTCACTTGCAGGATACAGTAGCCAAGGAACATACCGAACAATACTGTCGATAGTGTCGATGTACGCTCAGAGCCCGTTAGCATGTCAAAGATGTTGGTTGGGATGATAGACAGCGCCATACCTGACAGACCGCTACTCGCCATTGCATCTTGCGTCGCTACTAGTGCATCACCACGAGCTTCAATCGCACCGTTGGTACCAATTGTGCTCACTAGTGCGTTTGCATCGATACCGAATAGGTAAATACTTGCGATGCCCACTGCCGCAGAGATAGCACAAGTGAAAAGTAGAATACCGATGATTTTTGGTGCGATACGCGATAGTGCACCGCCGCCTTCTACGTTCATGATCGAAGAGATCATCGCCACAAATACTAGTGGGATTACGATCATTTGTAGAAGCTTGATGTAGCCTTTACCGAACACAGAAATCAGTTCAGCAAAACCTGCTGTTGCAACGTTGCCAACACCGAATACGAGTTGAATCGCACCGCCGAATAACAGACCAGCAGCAAGCGCACTCAGTACGCGGAAGTTAAAGCTTTTCTTTTGTTTTTTGAAGTTCGCAAGTAATGCGTAGAACCCAAAGAACAGGATGCTCAATCCAATAAATGAAACGCTCATGAGAATCTCCTATTGATACCCATTTATGTCCGAAAATCGGTTATTTTTTGTATGCAATGGCTTCAACTTCAACCAATGCGTCTTTTGGTAGTCTTGCTGCTTCAACACAAGAGCGAGCTGGTGCGTTTTCTGTACCAAATACTTCTGTGTACACTTCGTTAAATGTGGCGAAGTTTTCCATATCTGATAGGAAGCATGTTGTCTTCAATACTGTGTCTAGGCCCGCACCGCTTGCTTCTAGAACCGCTTTTAAGTTCTCTAGAGACTGACGAGCTTGCTCTTTGATGCCGCCTTCAACAAACTGCATGGTTTCTGGAACCAGTGGTAGTTGGCCTGATGTGTAAACCATTTCGCCATAAGCTGTACCTTGAGAGTAAGGGCCGATAGCTGCTGGTGCTTGTTCAGTGGCAATGATCTGTTTCACAATGTAACTCCTAAGTTATTAATTTTATTCTGATTTAAATTCACGGATAAACTTGTAAACCGCCTGACGGCTGATCCCAAGTTGCTCTGATACTTGTGTTGTCGTCTCTTTAAGCTCGAATACGCCGTTATCAAACAGGCTGCGAATAATGGCTTTGTTGCGACCTTTTGCTGAAATCGTCTCGTCTTGATCCACTTCTTGCGTCGCTGCACTCAACGCTTGCTTGATGACATCATTCGCGTTGTTGCTGAACGTTTCGCTGACTAGGGTTTGCGATACATTGCATTGCGGCATCAGTGTTTTAACGATTTCAGGGAATGGGAACGATAAGTTCATGTTGATGCACAGCATGCCTATCGGCTTTTGCTCTGGACCAGCCAAAATGCACGTAGTCGATTTCAGTAGCGAGCCATCGGCTGCATTGGTGAAATAACTCTTCGGAGAGACCTCGCCCGTTTTCTCGAATGTGCTCCACATACGTAGACCCAAATCGGTGATAGGCGAGCCAATTTCACGTCCGGTATGATGACCATTCACGATCTTCACGACTGAATTTTCTAAGCTTTCAAATGAATGAATAACCACTTCACAGTACGGTCCGATCAAATCGGCAATCGTGTCTGCCAAGCGAAAATAGTTGCTTAAACATTCTCTGTCTTCATCGGTGAATCGAACTTGCTTTACACTCTTCATCTTGGTTTACATTTTTGAACTCAATGACTGTAAATTACTTCTTTCAGGTTAGTTGAGCAATACAGAGTAAACTTCTGTAAACCACTAAATCACGCCTAAAACACCAACAAAAATCGAAGAATTGATCGAAATCACGCGCAATAGTTGAACAAGATCACCAAAAACATATGAGTCAGGTTTAATTTCTTAAACCGCATCAAAGTTTAAATATTTAAAATCAAAGATTGCAATTTTGAACACTTTAATGATCTAGAGCAAGTTCTAAAATACAGTAAATACCCCATACGGTAATGACTCCTTAGAAGCACCATTTGATTTATAAAATCCAGCCAATTAAAGCATTCATCAAATCATTGAATGTGCATAAACCATCACCAAGCATCATTAAATCAATCCCAATTCATACTTGTAGGACGTAGCAAATTTCAAAAAGACGCAAATTAAAGAAAAAAACGGAAGAGAATAGACAAAAAAACCGAGTGCACTACGCACTCGGTTTATCGATAACTCAGTAAAAGAGAGAATAAGAAAGCTTGAACTGTGATGAGAATAAGCCGCTTGGTTAATTCCAGACAGAACTGAGAATGTGCTGAAACCTCACTCCTGGCGAAATACCCACTTTGAACTCAACAAATAGTTGCTCACCATGCCTGTCAGTATTCCCAAAACTAATGCAACGTACACCATGAAACCTTGAGTTCCTAAGAATAAAGTGACGCCTTTGAAAACAATGAAATTTGGTAACGCACTGATACAAGCACTCATCATAAACTTTTGCCATTGTCGTAAAGGATTGGCTTTGTTGGATTGGGAAAATGTAAGCCAGCGATTACCAAGCCAGGTTGTGGTGGCCGCAAACAAAAAGGCAATACTACGGGCAATCATTAGCTCCAAGCCAATAAAATGGAATAGCAACGCAAAGATAATGGTGTCGACCACAAAGCCAACACCACCGACAAAAGCAAACCGAGCAAATTTAGCCATTCGCTTCACTAGTAATACAGCTATATAGGGAGCGCTTAGAATTGGCAGTAAACTCGTTCATGCAACTTAATGATTTGTTCTTGATAAGAACATCAACTTCATGATCTTTACCAACTAAATGGTAACGAGGTAATGATTCTAGAACGGCAAGATCTTCGAGTTGTTTCGCTTGGCCTTGGCTATAAAACTGTCCAGAGAATGGACGCTTGCCAACGTAGAAGACAGGAACGTCATCTTTTACCTGCTCTAAGATCACACGATCGCTGCGGCTATCCGCCTTACCAAGATTCAGAACTAGCATCGCGATCATCAGAAGAACCGGCAGAACAGCTGCGGTCCCAGAAAGCCACTTGAGGTCTTGCTTGTCGACTAGCATCGCGATGATTAACCCAAGCGCAGGAACTCCTGGAAGCACATATGCAGGTAAGATGTTGCCTGCCATCGTAAACAAAATCATTGGGGAAATTAGCCAACAAAGCAAAAAGGTAAATAAACCCTGATGATCGGTTTCGATCTCCTTCAGTGCTTTTCTACGCTTCAAAGCTAAAACGGGTAAAACGATAGACCATGGCGCAGCTGATTGTAGCCAGAATAACCAAATCATACCGCGAGGTTGGTCGTGGGCAGAGCCATATAAGTCCCCTTCCCAACCACTTACCACAAAGCGCTTAAAGTGTTCACCAACGATAAAGTAATCAATAAAGCCAGGGGTCGCCATCTCTGCCATGATGTACCATGGCAATGCAATTGCTAGCATCAGTGCCAATCCGGAAACAATTGGGAAACGCTGCCACAACGTTTTGAAAGCCCCCAAAAAACCATGCTGGATGATAAGCCACGGGAATACAGCAATACCCATGATCACAATCGCCACTGGTCCTTTAGCTAGCAGACCGCACGCTAAACCAAAGAAGCCTAAATAGCCCCAAAGTCGGCTGTACTTATCTTTTCCAAGCCAGCAGTAATAGAAACCTATCATAGCTATTGTCATCGCAAGGGTAAGAGCCATGTCTGTCATGACCGCTCCCGCTGCGATAGAAAAAATGCCACAAGTCGCCAAGACGAGAGAAGCGATCAGCGCACTGAAACCTGCTCGATGCGCCATAAACGCAATAAGGCCGATTGTCAGTACACCCGCTAACCAATGTGGCGCACGAACTGCAAATTCATTCAAGCCAAATAGCTCAATACCGTATGCACTCATCCAAGTAAATAAAGGTGGCTTACCCCAGAAAGGCACACCGTAGTCAAATTGCGGGGTTAACCAATTCCCAGTTTCCACCATTAAGCGCGCCATTTCTCCATAACGGGCTTCCGTGGTGTCCATTAGAGGATAAGTAGCTAGTGAAATAAGACGGAGTAAAAGAGCAAACGCCAATAACAACCACAGGTGGGTTTTATTAATACTCATGATTACGCGGTTTCTCCCAATTTAAATTTCAGAGATTGGATGGATTGATGTTTTGCTGGCTGCTCGTAAACAGACTGAACAAGATAGAGAGGACGTTGCTTGGTCTCGACGAAAATACGCCCGATGTATTCGCCCAAAAGGCCAATAGACAGAAGTTGAACGCCACCCAATGCGAGTTGAACCACCATCATGGATGGATAACCGGTGACGGGCTCACCGAATACAACGGTTTTCATCACTATGAAAGCACCGTAAAGAAATGCACTAAACGCAACTAAAGCACCCGCCAACGTCGCCAAACGAAGAGGACGGATTGAAAAGGACGTGATGCCATCCATAGCAAGCCCGATTAGCTTGAGATAGTTCCACTTAGTTTCTCCGCAATGTCGAGCATCGCGTTCAAACTGAACCGTGACTTGCTTGAAACCAGGCCAAGAGAAAATACCTTTCATGTAACGGTTACGCTCTGGTAAGGCGTTGATGTGTTTTACCACTTTTGCACTCAACAGACGGAAATCACCTACGTTCTCCGGTACATCAAGCTTCGCCATACTGTTTAGGAGTTTGTAGAAGCAAGCCGCAGAGAAACGTTTAAACCACGTTTCACCATGACGCTCACTGCGTTGCATGTTCACCACGTCATAGCCTTCACGCCATTTGGAGACCATCTTAGGAATCAACTCTGGCGGATCCTGCAGGTCGGCGTCGATCACGATGACAGCCTCACCTTTACAATGCTCTAGGCCTGCACTCATGGCAGATTCCTTTCCAAAATTACGGCTAAGAGCAATACAACGAACCACGCTAGAGGATTGAGAAAAGTTTTGCGCGATCATTAAACTGCTATCTTGGCTACCATCATCAACGTAGATAATTTCGCAATGCTCTGGCATAGCATCTAATACATCAGTTAGGCGGCGATGAAACTCAGGAAGGACTTCCTGTTCATTGTAAAAAGGCACAATGACAGACAAAACCGGTTTAAGCTCAGAGTCTTGATTGACCTTTGAAAAGGTTGCGGCGTGAATGTTTAAAGTCGACATGCTACTCTTCCACTGGAATCTTTTAGTTGCACTAATCTACTTGTTGCAATGTGAAAGAGTTGTTGTCGACATCTTTTTCACGCCCTTAGTGCATAATGTTCGGTTAAAACAGAAAGCGATTTTCTAAAATCTGCAAAAAATGGAGAGCAATACATGAAACGCGTACTTTTAGTCGAAGATAATCGAGAAATTGCCGGCATGCTTTTCGATTATTTCGAGTGTGCAGGAATGGATCTCGATTATGCAGATAATGGTGAGTTGGGATTAAAACTTGCCATGGAAAACAGCTTCGACATTATTTTGCTCGATTTGATGCTGCCACGAATGGACGGCTTAACGGTATGCAACAAACTTAGAGATGCTGGCAACAATACCCCTGTATTGATGCTAACCGCACTTGATAGCCGTGACGATATGCTTAAAGGCTTCCAACATGGCGCAGACGACTACCTAACCAAACCATTTGACTTGGATATCTTAGAAGCTCGAATGGAAGCACTCATCCGTCGTTACCGTGGGACTGTCGCCTCAGCCAAACTCGAGTACGGTGAAGTGTCGATCGACCAAAAAACACGAAAAGCTTACAGACAAGACAAGTTACTGGCGCTCAATCCAACCACATACACCATCTTAGAAATGCTGGTAAAGAGTGCCCCGGATATCGTTACGCGTGAGGATATTGCATTTAGCTTGTGGCAAGAAAATGAGCCCAATAATGATGTATTACGCAGCCATATTTACCAGCTGAGAAATCAACTCGATAAACCGTTCGAGTCACATCTGTTAAAGACAATACCGAAAGTCGGCTTTAGATTGGAGAGTGGTGAATGATACGCCGACTGCTTGACAACACACAGAGCATGACTGGGCGGTTAGCTCTGTTTTTCTCTTTGGTTTCAATCGTCATCGGTATATTTTGCTTCCTATTAGTTACAGCGTCACTGCTATGGTCTGAAGATCGTGTCGGTGAGCGTCGCATCATGATAGACAAAAAAGAGGCCATAGAGCATTTTCAACTCTATCCTGATGAAGGGATCATTAAACTCGACCTGCTAACCACCGCGTACAACGATATAGAGTTAGTTCCAGCCAAATATCAAGAATACTTAGTAGGAAAAAAACAGTTTCTCGATGAAGTCGGTGACGAAATATCATCACGTATGGTCTACATGAGTACTTATACACATAATGGTGTTGAGTACCCAGTCATCCTCATTTCGCTCATTGATGAAATTGAAATCACCTACGATGAATTTATCTTCGTCGTCGCTTTAGTACTCAGTGTCGTTGCCGTCCTCATTTTTTTGTTTGGCAGTCTCTTATTGCGACTATCTCAAAGCCTAATCGAGCCTGTAAATTCATTGAAAAGCCAGTTGGATCAACATCATGGTGACCCAACGCAGATTTTTTCAGTTCCAGCCGGATCAGCACAAGAATTCCAGAAACTGGCTTCGCACCTAAACGAATACCGAAGTGAAATTAATAAAACCATCAAGCGTGAACAAGCGTTTGCTCGATATGCGAGTCACGAGCTTCGTACTCCTCTAACGGTAATGAAAGGTTCAAGCAGCTTATTGGCAAGAAGTGCGAATACGGATTTCCAAACTCGCCAAGTGAATCGAATTCAGGATGCCACGCAGCAGATGTCAACCATGGTGGATGCCCTACTCGGTTTAGTGCGATACGAGCGCAATACAGATGACTCTCCTATGCGAAGCATTACCGAAGAGGAACTCAGCCAAATCATCTCCCAAAGCCAAGCTCAAGCGGATGAAAAAGCGCTCAAATTTGATGTTCAGGTAAACGGTAATCCAACAACGCGAGCCACCAAAGCGGTGCTCACTATTATTCTTGGCAACCTAATTCGCAACGGTATTGCGGCAACGCCATCAGGGTCGATTCACATAAGCATGGATAAAAACACCATCTCAGTCCGTGACGAAGGGGAAGGCTTCTCAAGTATTCCTCATTCTGATGGTCATGGCTTGGGCTTGATGATTGTGGATGACTTATGCCAACGTTATGGCTGGCAATTTAAGATTGGCACACATCCAGAGGGTGGATGTGAAGCACTGATTCATCTCGCGTCAGAGTATAAAGAGTAGATCATAGCTCCACCCTAAGTAACGCGAATTGCTTAGGCGTAACTTGCTAAGAAAAAGAGTCAATCAGAGAGGTATCTTACTTGCTTAGTATCAACACCGGCAATCTGATACCTCTTTCTGATTCGCTTAATTGACACCCTATGCGATGAGCGCTGCTAATCGTTTGAATGCTTGTAACGTAGGCGCCGACTCTTCACACACAGAAAACAAGTCTTCGATAAAGTGCGTCAACGCTCTGGATTCAATGGTTCTAATCGCAGTTTGTTGCTCTTCAGATAAATAGCCGTAAATGCTCGCCGCACCAAAATCACCGAAGATCATCTCACCTTGTTCATTCACCAAGGTATTGTGTGCATACAAATCACCGTGACACACCTTGTTGTCATGCAAGTGATTAAACACATCCACCATCTGTTCTACAATGGCATTTACTTGCTCGACGGTTAAGGTAAACCCTTGTGGGAAGGTGTCTCGTGTGCAGGTTTCCAAAGTTGGCGGCAAACCTAAGTTGTAGTAGCTGTTTGGGATCAGCTCCATCACCAACGCTAACTCATTACCGTCGTCCACTTGAGCGATGGATTTCACCAAGTTGTTGTGATGTCCCGCTTGCAGACACGCTTCAAGTTCATCATGTGGGTAACCGTCACTTGTCACTTCGCCCTTGAACACTTTCACCGCCACTTCACTCGGGAAGTCGTATTGAGTGTCAGTCCAGTTAGCATGAGAAATCACGCCACTCGCTCCTTGGCCGAGAACATGGTTAAGCGAGTAACTGTTTGTCGTCACTTTCGGTACACTGTCTAGAGAAGATAGGTGTTTGCAAAATGGGTTACCTGCGAACGCAAACCACGCCAACTTAGGCAGCTTCATCAACACGTCCGGGAACTGCTCTAACTGGTTCGCAGATAAACGAATCAATTCCAAATTGACCAAGTTTTCCATGCTATTTGGCAGTTGCTTGATGCGGTTCCCCGCCAATGCCAGCTTTCTTAGGCGCGGTCTTTCACCAAGGCTTTTTGGGAGAACTTCAATCTCGTTATCCGTCAGAATCAACCAACGTAACTGGCTTGGCAGCGAGGCTTCACTCACCATTTTGATCTTATTGGTTTTAAACCCAACCATCTCAAGGTTTGGTAGCTTGCCCAGAACCTCTGGCAAATGGGTGAACTGGTTATTCGAAGCAAAGATGATTTTCAGCTTGGTCAGTTGTTCCAATTCTGGAGGTAAATCTGACAGTGCGTTGCCGGATAAATCCAATACTTCAAGCGTTTCTGCAAGCTCTAAAATTTCCATCGGAAACTCAGTTAGCCCTTCCGCCAACTTCAGTTGTTTGATTCCTACTAATTGTCCTGTTTGTAATAGTTCTAGAGTCTGCAAAACCAAGCCTTCTGATTGAATGAAAATAAGCGGCGTAGTTTACGTGGCTTGAAGAAGAAACGCGAGTCGTGATACCGCTTGGTTCATTTAAGCTGTAAACCTTGTTGGATATGAAACCTTTTAAGACTCCCATGACCATCAGGAATAATCGAAAAGGTTGTATTGAAACACGGACTTTTTATCTGAGTTTAATGGCGTTACACTACGCGCCCTTTTTACGGCAAGGTCACGTGGTTGGACACGTCAGCAGTAGCATGAAACTCTCTGAAAGCCCGATAACTCAACACAACTTTAACGGTCATACCTTTTTCCTAAAGCGTGATGACATGCTGCACTCTCACTTTTCTGGGAATAAAGCACGTAAGTTTATGGCGTTGATGGAAACGCAGAATAGCGATATCAAAACGCTTATCAGTTATGGTTCAGCCCAATCCAATGCGATGTATTCCCTTGCTGCACTGGCACAAATCAAAGGCTGGAACTTCGAGTTCTACGTTCACCACATTCCTTCTTGGCTCCAAAATGCGCCGATTGGTAACTACCGCGGCGCACTTGATCTGGGAATGACCATCACCGCAATGCAAGACATTGGCTCTGAGCTTCACCCTCTGGAGTATATTGAACAAGTGCGTGGTGTGGACGAAAGCACCCTTGTGGTGCCTGAAGGCGGACGAGCTTCCATTGCCGAACCGGGTGTGAAACAGCTAGCGATGGAAATCCTTGAGTGGACACGCTTTGAAGGCGGTAAACAGTTTGTCATCGCCTTACCATCCGGAACAGGCACAACCGCACTCTATTTGAGTAAGCATTTAAAACCACACGGAATTGACGTAGTAACCTGTGCTTGCGTAGGTGACGCACAATACCTGACTGAACAATTCAATACTCTAGAAACGGATAACCATCCGACCATTTTATCCGTGCGTGATAAACACCACTTCGGCCGTTTATACCAAAGCGATTACGAAACATGGAACGCGTTGCACGACCAAACTAACCTTGAGTTTGACCTGCTTTATGACCCGTACATGTGGCAGTGTTTACAGCCGTGGTTGGCAGAAAATAAAGACAAGACTCTCATCTATATCCATCAAGGTGGATTACTTGGCAACGAGTCCATGTTGCCAAGATATCAACGAGAATTCGAATAAATACAGTAGCGCAATCTGGTTACTTAATGAGTGCTAGGATTGATTTAAATTCTGGCGCGCGGCAATCTTCAACCATTTCATACAAGCACATTTCAACACCAGTTAAACCAACACCATTGGCGGTCAGTTTGGCTAGCGCCAGCGCTTTGTTAGCTGGTGTTCGGGAAGAAACACAATCAGTCACAAGTTCCACTCGGTAACCCATCTGCCGCAGCGAGACCGCAGTTTGATACACGCAAATATGTGCCTCGATGCCACAAACCAACCACGTATCGACTTTGGCATTTTCTACAGCGAGTTTGAATGTCGGCTCTTTGCAACCATCAAACGTGTACTTGGCGATCGGCAGATGATCTTTCGCCAACACTTCACGAATTGGTTCTACCGTTGGCCCCAAGCGCTCTGGGTTTTGCTCTAACCAAACGATAGGTAAGTTGAGTGCTTTCGCTCCTTTGACTAGTTTGGTGGTGCTTTCAATCAGCGCTTCGCTTTCATGCATGAGCGTTGCCAATTTACCTTGTACATCGACAACAATCAGACCCGTGGCATTTTTCGATAACATTCTCATCTCCTATGAGTCGCTTGAGAATCGACATATTCAAGCGTTTGATTAAGATAAATCTACCAGATCTACCAGATAATCAGATGAGCAAATTCGCAAAGTTATTGCCCGCTCACGCTATTGCTATTGCTATTGCTATTGAAATTTTTCTCTAAACAGCTCAATCAGGGCTTTAACCTTGTTTGGTAAAAACAGGTTGGATGGATAAATCAGAGTCAGATGCTGTTTAGGATGAGTAAACTCTGGCAACACTTCGACCAACTGCCCGTCCTCCAAGGCAGGCTTTGAATGCACTTGAGGTATGAATGCGATGCCGTTTCCTGCAATCGCCATTAGACGCAGCAAGTTCAAATCATCTGACCTAACCGCCACGTGTAATTCTGGGTCTAATAAATCTGCATTGTATCTATTGGTCAACAACCGATGATGTTTTAAGTCATCCATGTTTTTCAGCGGTGGATGTGCATCAAGATAGGCTTGGGATGCCACGAAATGACTACGATACGGCAATAAACTAAACTGAACATAACTGTCATCCGAGACTTTCGCAACGCTCGGAAGAAGCTGAAGGTCGAATGCTTGGCGTTTGAGATCGACACTCTCTTGATGGTTTTCAATCTCCACCGACATCTCCGGGTAGCGCGTGGTGTATTCGTTGATGATCCAATTGAACGCCGCTGAGCTCATCAACGCAGAAGGAATAGCAACCCGTACTTTACCCGTCAGCTCTTGCTGATACTCGTGCATCACCTTCAACCCTTGCTGAATATGTTCAATTGGCTGCCCCACCAGCTCAAACAGACGCTTGCCGTGCTCGGTAAGCTCAATAGTTCGCGTGGTTCGAATCAGCAGTTGGCAACCCAGGGCTTTCTCCAATTCTTGCAATCGACGGCTCACTTTAGAGCGTTGCAGCTGGTTAGCTTCTGCCGCAGCACTGATGCCGCCGTGCACGACAGTTTGGCTAAATAGGTGAAGATCATCAAAACTTACGTTCATTGTCCTACTTTTAGGTCATTTGTGCGCTTATTGTCATTCTACTGAATTGTGATCAACTTCTCTATAATTCGTTATCTTATTTGCTTTATAGCCCCATAAATTCAGGATTTCCTTATGACAGCGGATCATAAATTCAAACACTGGATGCGAACACTTATTGTCCTGTTCATTGTACTATTTTTCTACATCATCATTGCTGACCGACACGCGCCAATCACCACCGAAGGGCGAGTTCAAGGCTACGTAGTACAGGTTGCTCCGGAAGTATCGGGCAAAGTTACCAATGTTATGATCGACAACAACCAGGCAGTACACAAAGGCGATGTACTGTTCAAGATTGACGATCGAAAATACAAAATAGCGCTAGAGCAAGCCGAGTTGTCACTGCAATCGGCCTATGAGAAAGAAGCCACCCTTTACTCACAACGTGAAGCTGCACTGGCCAACATTGCGCGCGCTCAAGCAACTTACAACAACGCGCACAATGAATACTCCCGTCTGCAGAAGCTGTCTCAACAGAAAGTCATTTCACAATCGAACTTAGACAACGCCTACGCACAAAACCAAGTATCGCGTGCAGCCCTAAAGGCTGAGCAGCAAAACCTGAAAGTGATTGAAGCCCAACTTGGCGATAAAAAAGGCCAAAGCACCGCTGTGCGCATTGCTAAAAATGGTATCGAGAAAGCACAGCTCGATCTTGCAAATACCTCAGTACTTGCACCAAGTGACGGTGTTGTGACTAACCTGCAGTTGGAAGTGGGAACCATGGCAAACACTAACATGCCACTACTGACATTCGTACCAACAGGTTCAATGTGGGTGGCGGCTGATTTCCGCGAGAAATCGGTTGCCAACGTCAATAACAGCTATCACGCAATGGTCGCGTTTGATGCTAATCCAGGCTCAGTCTACGACTTCGATCTGTCCAGCCGAGATTACGGTGTCGCTGCAGCACAACAAACACCCAATGGCGCGCTAACCAAAGTCGAAGTAAACAACCGTTGGGTACGAGATGCACAGCGCACTCGCGTGAACCTAACCAGTGAAGAAGCACTGCCTTCCTCTCTGTTCGTTGGTTCTCGTGCCACCATTGTGCTTTATCCAGACAACAGCCCGTTCTGGGCGCTGATGGCACAAGTACAAATCTATCTTGCTAGCTGGTTCCACTTTATCTACTAGGCGGCTACGATGAAAACCTTACGTATTTGGTTCGGCTGCTCAATGGGGTTGGCATTGAGCATGATCTTTGGTTGGTCATACGGTTTCTTTGCCGTCATGCTGCCACTGTTCGTGCTTGGCCGCATGGATCACTTCAGTCTGCCCTTAGTATTGATGGTGCTGTTCTCTGCGGTTTGGACAACGGTTCAAGCCACCTTTATTCTTGAATACCTGCAATTTCATCCCACCCTGATGTTTGCTGCTGTTGGCATCATGATGATGTTCAAATGCATTGCAATGATGAACCAGAAAACCTACTTGTTTGGTTATATGGGATTGCTGGTCGGCTCTATCGTACTTAACTTTGCAAGCTACGATTTCATGGATATTGAAGAGTTCAACGTCAACCTTTGGGTGATCTCATTCAGCAATATCTTTGTTTGCGCCCTTGCCTACTGGCTGTTCCCAGAGCCTGAATCAAAGATCCTGCAAACAGAAATGACCACGCCAGTGAAAAGCGATATCGACTACATTAGCCAAGTTGCAATGGGTTGGGTCGTCGCTATGGCAGCGTTTGTGGTGTTCCAAGTAGGTGATTTGTACGACTCACTCTCTGCACAAGCTTCGATACTCATTATCCTAACGCCAATGACACTGGCTGGCTCAATGGCAATGGCAAAGATACGTATCATCGGTACCGCTCTAGGCTGTATTGCGGGTATGACAGTACAGTTAATTTTGGGCAGTTGGTTTGGGCACGGTTTGTTGTTCTGGCTAGCATTTACCATCGCGATGGGACCATTTTGTCTGTGGCTCACCAAGGGGCAAGCCAAAGCCGCCATTGCATTCTCGGCCATGTCTGCTCTATCCGTGCCACTAACAACATCGTTAGTTCCCGAGCAAAAAGACGCGTTCTTTTCCATCTTGTACCGCTTTAGCTCTATCTTCATTGCGGTGTTGCTCACTGCCATGGTGATGTGGGTCGTACACCACTGGATTCGCGTGATGTTGTTGAAGCACCCAGAGATTCAACATGTGGAAATGTAGTTGTGCATGTGCATGGTGAACCGAACCTCGTTCTGGTTCTGGACGGTTTACGTCAGTAGCCGCTTGTGAAAACTACGCACTATTATTCGTTATATAATTACAAACCGCCTGCGTTCTCTCTTTTTCTTATCATGAACGCAGGTGATGACCATCACCTGCAAGCCATGTAACAAACTGTCTGGTTGCTATTTATTGTGATTGAACGTCACTATTTATCAATTAATCTCTCATTAAGAGCCAGTTCTACTCGTCACCATCTGCCTGCATTTTCAAAACTCAATAAATATGTAAACAATACGATCTAATTGTTATGTTTTTGATAACCACAATGGCGAAAACTGATCCTTAAATTACGTCACACTTTCACGATCACAATTTATTAACACAAATCGCTATAGAATTTTTCATTAACGTGTGTAAATCACACTTCAATCTCTGGTGCTCAATCTTCTATTGAAATACACCTTAAGATCACCTCATCGATTCAACTTACCCTACACATAACGAATAAAGGATTGATGAAGATGAAAAAGGTCTTACTAAAAGCGGCAGCTTTAACGCTAGCCCTTGCTGCTGCAGGCGTTCAAGCTAAAGATTATGAAATCGTAAACGTAGTTAAAGTGTCTGGCATTCCTTGGTTTAACCAAATGAATAAAGGGATCGAGCAAGCAGCTACGGATTTCGGCGTGACAGCTCGCCAGCTTGGTCCTTCCACTCCAGATCCAGCGCAACAAGTTAAAATTATTGAAGACTTAATTGCCAAAGGTGTTGATGCAATTACTGTGGTGCCGAATGATGTAACTGTATTGGAGCCAGTATTTAAAAAAGCTCGTGAGAAAGGGATTATCGTATTAACCCATGAGTCACCAGATGGACATGGCGCGGATTGGGATATCGAAACGATTGATAACCAAGCCTACGCGAAAGCAACCATGGATGAGCTTGCAAAAAATATGGACAAGCAAGGTGGTTACGCGGTTTATGTTGGCTCATTAACGGTGCCACTGCATAACAACTGGGCAAATCTAGCGATCGATTACCAAAAGAAAACCTACCCAGACATGTATGAAGTCACTAGCCGTATGCCAGTTGCTGAAAGCATCGATCAATCTTATGCCGCAACGAATGACCTGATGAAAGCACACCCAGATATGGCAGGCATCGTTTCTTACGGTTCATTAGGTGGCATCGGCGCAGGTGAAGCCATTAAGAAAAAACGCGCAAAAGACAAAATCAGCGTCGTGGGTATTATGATGCCAAGCCAAGCTGCTCCGTACTTAGCTCGTGGCGAGATTGATAAAGGCTTCTTGTGGAACCCAGCAGATGCAGGCTACGCCATGGTTGCCGTTGCTAAGCAAATGCTCGAAGGCAAAGACGTATCACAAGGGGTCAATGTCCAAGGGCTGGGTGATGCAGAAATCGATACGCAAAACCGCGTGATCAAGTTTAACAAGATTCTAGAAGTGGATAAAACCAACGCACGTCAGCTTGGTTTCTAAGCTAAACAAACTCTGTTCTAAATTGGGCGGTGCAATGCCGCCCTCCCATATTGGAAATGATCATGTCTGGAACTCCTTTTATTACCCTCAAGCAAGTATCCAAGCACTTTGGTTCCGTGAAGGCATTGGATGGGATAAACCTAACATTCAATCAGGGTGAGGTGCACTGCTTAGCCGGCAAAAATGGCTGTGGGAAAAGCACATTATTTAAAGTGATATCTGGCGTTCACGCACCCGAGAAAGGCGCTGAAATCACATTAGCGGGCAAACGCTACTCTCGACTCACTCCCCAGCAATCAATAGAGCACGGCATTCAAGTTATCTATCAAGACTTATCCCTATTCCCAAACTTGACTGTCGCAGAGAATATTGCCATTCAGGATCATGTTGAATGGACAAAAGGGCTGGTGCAACAAAAGCGTATCCAGAGCATTGCAACTCAAGCAATGGCAAAAGTCGGTGTCAAATTACCACTGAATAAACGTGTTGAGCAGCTTTCAATTGCCGAATGTCAGCTCGTCGCCATTTGCCGAGCCATGGCATCTGATGCCAAATTAATGATCATGGATGAACCAACCGCCTCACTCACTCGCACCGAAGTGAATCACCTCATCGAAGTGGTCGCAGACCTTAAATCCAAAGGCGTCACTGTAGTATTTGTGAGCCACAAGCTTGATGAAGTAATGGAGATCTCCGACCGAATCACGGTCATTCGTGATGGCCGTACCATCGGTACCTATCAAGCTGATGAAGTCGACAGTGACGAATTGGCTTTTCTAATGACCGGACAACGATTCGAATTCACTCCTCTTGCCGATTACCACCAGCTAGGTGCCGTCAAACTTGAAGTCGAAAAGCTGTCAAAACGTGGCCAGTTTGACGATATTTCATTTCAAGTTCGTGCGGGAGAGATCGTCTCCATCACCGGCTTACTTGGCGCAGGCCGAACCGAATTGTGCATGGCACTGTTCGGCATGACTCAACCAGACAGCGGCGTTATCCGCATAAACGGACAACCGACTACATTCAAATCTAACCGTGACGCGATTTCTCAAGGCATCGGTTATGTCTCTGAAGACCGCATGTCGACTGGGTTGGTGATGGAACAAGCGATTCAAGACAACATTACCGCCTCAGTGATGCACAGACTGAAGAAGCCCTCAGGTTTTCTTGACCATCTAAAGGCAAACAAGCTCGTCGATAGATTGATTTCTTCATTGTCCATCAAAGTCGCGGACCCAAAACTCCCGGTAACCAGTTTATCCGGTGGTAATGCGCAGCGTATCTCTATCGCTAAATGGATAGCTGCTGAGCCAGAAGTGCTCATCCTTGACTCTCCGACCGTGGGTGTAGACGTTGCCAACAAAGAAGCAATCTACACCATCGCAAAAGACCTTGCCGCAAAAGGAATGGCAATCATCATGGTCAGCGATGAAATCCCAGAAGTGTTCTACAACAGTCACCGCGTGATTGTGATGAAAGAAGGACGTTTTACTCATGACTTCCAACCCGCTCACTCTACCGAGCAACAAATCATGGAGGCAGTCAATGCTTAACCAGTTTCGTTGTTCCTTATCTTCATTCACCAAGCGTCATGAATTCTACCTCTCATTGATGATTGTGTTGATTGTCGCAGTGCTGACTTTTACCTCTGAAGATTTCCTCACTCTTGGCAACATCTTTGATATGTCAGTCAGCTCTGCATTACTAGGCATCATGGCTTGTGGTTTGTTTGTCGTGCTTATCGCTGGCGGCATCGACATCTCATTCCCAGCGACCGCTGCGATTGCGCAGTACATCACCGCGACGTACATTTTGACGATTGGTGGTAACTTCATGATTGCGTTTGCTATTGCAACCGTTGTGGGTGTGTTACTGGGCATGATCAACGCCACACTGGTATACAAACTCAAGGTGCCGGCGATCATCATTACCATTTCAACATTGAATGTGTTCTTTGGCTTACTGATTTACTTTAGTAACGGCGAATGGTTGTACGGTTTTCCTGACTGGTTTATGAATGGTATTGAGCTGTTCACGTTTACCGGTAGCGACGGCTATGACTACGGTTTATCACTGCCAATCTTAACCTTAGTTGCAATGATTGCCCTCACCTCATTCCTGATGTCTAAGACCCGCTTAGGTCGTCAGATTTACGCGGTAGGCGGCAATGCAGACGCGGCGAGTCGTATTGGTATTAACCTCTTTGGTATTAATCTGTTCGTTTATGGCTACATGGGGGCACTTGCAGGCATTGCTTCAGTGGTTCAAACCCAAATTACCCAATCAGTCGCTCCAAACTCTCTTATGGGGTTTGAGCTTACGGTACTGGCTGCAGTTGTACTTGGTGGCACGAGTATGACTGGCGGCAAAGGTACGCTGTTTGGCGTGGTCCTTGGGGTTATCTTGCTCGCCGTTGCTAAGAACGGCCTGACGTTGCTCGGTGTACCTTCATATTGGCACACGGTCGTAACTGGCTTAATCATTGTTTGCAGCATCAGCATGACGGCAATCAATGAGAAAAAACAAGCGCTACAAGAGGCATAAACCATGGAACAAGTGCTAAATAGTTTAAAGCTACCGACAGACAAGAACATTCGTTACTTACTGGTGATTTTAGTTGGCATTCTCGCCGTTATGGCGTTCTCAAGTGGGCAAGCGTTCTTCTCCATTGATAACTTACAATCGATGTCATCGCAAATGCCACTGCTCGGTCTACTGGCACTGGCAATGGCCGTGTGCATGCTGACAGGTGGTATCAACCTGTCGATCATTGCAACAACCAACGCGTGTGGTTTGGTAATGGCGAGCATCATTACTCAAGCGCCTGATAGCTCAACAATGCTTGTCTTGGCGCTTTTCGGAGGCCTCATTACCGCTACGGTTATCGGCTTGCTCAATGGTGCATTGATCGCGTACGTTGGCGTTTCACCAATACTCGCAACCTTAGGGACAATGACCCTGATTAACGGTCTGAACGTGTTGATCTCTGGCGGTAGTGTTATCTCTGGTTTCCCAGAAGCCCTTTTGGTACTCGGCAACGGCTCTATCTTTGGTGTACCTATGCCGCTGATCTTGTTCGTTGGTTTTGCCATCGGCTTATGGGCACTATTGGAACACACCAGCTTAGGCCGAACTATCTACCTGATGGGGTCCAATGAAAAAGCCACTCGTTTCTCTGGTATCAACACACAAAAAGCGACCTTGTACGTTTATGTCATCTCTTCTGTGCTTTGTTGGGTCGCAGCCATTGTGATGATGGCAAAATTCAACTCCGCGAAGGCTGGCTACGGAGAATCCTATCTTTTGACGGCCATTCTCGCTTCAGTACTGGGGGGAATTAACCCAGACGGTGGTTTTGGACGCATTATCGGTATTGGTCTTGCACTTATCGTATTACAAACATTAGAAAGTGGCTTTAATTTGCTGGGAGTGAGCAGCTATCTCACTATGGCGCTATGGGGCGGCATCTTGATCTTATTTATCTTCTTACAAAAAAATAAGGCTTAACGGAGCAGTATATGAGTATTTATTTTATCGGCGTTGATGTAGGCAGTGGCAGCGCGCGTGCGGGTGTCTTTAACGCAGAAGGTCGTAAAGTGGGTGAAGCCAAACGCGACACCATGATGTTCAAACCTCAAGCTAACTTCGTTGAGCAATCTTCCGATGACATCTGGCAATGTGTGTGTCTCGCAGTTAAAGATGCGGTTTCTCAAGCCAACATCGACCCTATCCAAGTCAAAGGCATCGGTTTCGATGCGACTTGTTCATTAGTCGTGTTGGATAAAAGCGGCCAACCGCTAACGGTGAGCCCTACTGGGCGCAGCGAACAAAACGTCGTAATGTGGATGGACCATCGCGCTATTGCTCAAGCCGATCGGATCAACAAAACTCAGCATCCTGTATTGGCTTATGTGGGCAACCGTATCTCACCAGAAATGCAAACACCTAAGCTGCTTTGGCTCAAGCAAAACATGCCAAATACATGGGCAAAAGCGGGGTACTTCTTCGACCTACCCGACTTTTTAACTTGGAAAGCAACATTCGATGCCAGTCGCTCCCTTTGCTCAACCGTATGTAAATGGACATACCTTGGCCATGAAAACAAATGGGATCGAGGCTTTTTCG
>Ga0209379_10000982_pt1 | contig 20102 bp, 18 predicted proteins | sample tdDd001_FD_187124 | JGI IMG/M metagenome (GOLD analysis project Ga0209379, IMG submission 187124) | Marine sediment microbial communities from the Atlantic coast under amendment with organic carbon and nitrate - tdDd00.1 (SPAdes)... | ecosystem: Environmental > Aquatic > Marine > Coastal >...
GTGAATTTCTCACCAGATTTGCTTTTCTTTTGCTGTTTTGTTTTCTAGCAGCTTTTATATAATACCAAGATGAGCAACAAATGTCAACACCCAATATTATATTTTTCATTTCAATTTTTATCTACAAATTAATGGTATGAATTGAAATTATTTGCTGCGCTATTCCCTAGCAGCTTTTATATAATATCAAGATGAGCTATAAAAGTCAACAGAGTATTATACATTTATTAAAGTTTATCATTTCCAAATGTTCTGTTAACTTCTGCAATAAAAAAACCTCTATATAAGTCACTATTTTATCCTTAATATTAGGATCTTTTATATCGTCTGCTAAACGGCTGCTTTACTATGATAACCAAATAACTTTTTTTTAATCATTATTTGAACAACTTTTTATTTTATTTTCATTTTAAAACTAAAAAGAATCCATATCTTCTAGAAAGCTATCTATATAATAGATGATTTAAGATTTTATTAATCTGTTTTATCACTGAGAATATAGTATACTTTAATTCTAGGTTATAAAAAATGGAGGGTCTATGAAAAGAAATCTTGTAACATCACTTATTATTGGTATTATTTATTCAGTTATTGGCATCGTTTTATGGGGTACGGTTAGCTACTTCTTCGACATGAGGCTTGGTCTTGTTGGTCTGGCTATAGGATTTATGGTAGGTAAAGCTTTAAGCAAAAGCAACTCAAACGGCTCTCCTATTTACGGAATTATTGCTGTCATCATCACAGCCACTGCTATTTTATTAGGCGAGCTCAGCTCTCTAGTTTTATTGGTGAGTAAAGAATACGACGTTGCTATCATGGAGACTATAACAAATATCGATTATAAAGTAGCTTTTGATATTATAGTTGAATCTTCAGGATTACAGTCAATTGTGATTTATGCTATAGCATTGTATGAAGCATTTAAGATCGGATCAAGCATTGGTCATACCAATGAAGACGACACAGAAATTGAGGATATTGCATAAAACAAAGGACGTGCGCTGACACGTCCTTTATTCATATATAAAGATTTAATTCATAGAATTATAATCTTTGGGGCTATTGATGTGTTTTAATATAACTCATGACATGTTCTTCAATTAAAGTCAAAGGCATACTGCCCTCCCCTAAAACCAAATGATGAAAATCTCTAATATCATATTCACTACCTAAAGCATCTTCCATTTCATTTCTTAATTCCAATAATTTAAGTTGACCAACTTTATATGAACAAGCTTGTCCTGGCCACGATGTATATCTTGTAACTTCCGACTGTGCATAACCAGGATGTAACAACCCCTCATCCACAAGATAATCTACAGCTTCATCTCTTGACCACTTTTTATTATGAATCCCAGTATCCACGACAAGTCTTGCCGCTCTATGAAGTTCAGACTTTAAGTAACCGATATGATGAGCAGGTGTTGGGTTGTAACCATATTCATCTGCAAGCATCTCTGCATACAAAGCCCAACCTTCTATATAAGCAGTATTAAACGCTAGTTTTCTGACCATTGGTATATTCTCTAATAAGAGTTCGTGTTCCCTATCCAAATGATGTCCAGGTACTGTTTCATGAAAAGCAAGTGTGTTAATTGTAAAATCAAAATGCGTACCACTTAAATCTAAATAATAGACACCTGATCGTTTACCATCTATAGATGGCGTCACATAGAAATTACCACCAGGAGATTTTTTGATATTAGGACTACTTGCTGGCAAATCTTCTTTATAGAAGAAAGTTTCTAAATCCTCTTCTATTGTTTTTGCGATTAAAACATATTGATCCAATGCCTCCTGACCTCTGAAGGTCGTCGCATCACCATATAAATCATTTAACGAAGAACTTAACTCCCCTTCATAACCCAATTCAGAAAAGGCAATTCTCATCTCCTCTTGAATCCTTTTAACCTCAGACAACCCCAACTGATGAATCTCTTCAGGCGTCATGGTTGTTGTTGTATGTCTTTTTAATGCAAATTCATAATAGGCATCACCATCTGGCATTGCCCAAACACCATTGGATTCTTTAGAGAGTTGTTTAGAATCTGATAAAGTCTTTTTAAGTTCAGCCATATTAGGCACATAATACTCTGTTATGGCTGTTAATCCCTGGTCCACTAAAGTTATTTTTTCCTCCTCAGAAAGTTCTAATAATTCAACACGGGTTTTAAATTCCTTATATAAGTCCATGTATTCTGGTTTTGTTTTGTAATAAGTTCGCAATTGCCCTAAGGTTGCATCGATACTCATAGGATCCATTATAAACCCAGCTTCAAACTGATTATTATAACGTTTGATCCATTCCTTGATAACAATTTCTGTTCCTTCAACTCTTTTTATCCAATCTTCTGCATCTTGTTTACTTTCTATAATATGTACTTCTAACAGAAGTGTATAAAGACTTCTATGTTCTCCAATAATATGTGACAAGAAAAACCTTTGATCCTTATAAAGAAGAGTTTCTAATTCTATTTCTAAATACCACTGAACATTTTTATAATTTAAGTCCTCTGATTCAAATGTCAGTAGATACCTAAGTGCTTCCTCATAAAACTCAGTCATTTCGTCTAAGTATTTTTCATCCACTCGAGTCAATTGATCTTTTTGAAACGAAACACCATAATCAGATAAATCACCTAAGTCATCTATCCACTGAGGATTATAAGACATGATTTTAATGAATAACTCCTCATAAAAGTCCTCTAAAGTTGTACTTGTAAATACTGTAACGACTTCAGATTCTATAGTGATTTCGTCTTCAAAGATTTCCGTTTCCTCAGTTATGTTATCCTGACACCCTATCAATAGGAAAACCATTAGAATCATCAGTATTTTTTTCATTGTTCCCCCTCAATGTAAAATGGTATGATTTCACTTTTAATCAATTGCTCCAACTCCATAAACTGTGTAGAAGCAACTGAATCTTGAACAGCACCTATTGTACCGCATGTAACAATCAACTCAAGTTCAGGTACAATCGTAATAAACTGGCCACCATGACCAAGTGCAGATATTGTTTTATACCCCTGTACATCACCTAACCACCAGTAATAGCCATACGAATCACTAAATGTTGTGTTTCCAGTATTCATATAAGATGTCAGTGACATCTCTAACCATTCTTTTGAAACGATTTGTTTATCATTAATTACACCGTCATTCAATACTAGTGTCCCTATGGTTCTCATATCCTCACATGTCAAATACAAATCAAATCCACCATAATAGACTTCGGTCATACTTTTTTTCCATTTCACGTCATCAATACCAAGCGGCTCAAAGAGATTCTCTGTTGCATACTCTAATAAGCTCACCCCTGTTGCCTCTTGTAATACAGCTGCAACTGTGTAAGCCGATCCGTCACTGTAATTAAATCTTGAACCCGGGATATAAGATATCCCTCTATCAAATATCATCTCAAGTGGATCTGTAGAGCCTTTTAAAGTAAAATATTCACTTGACTGGTCGTTACTATTCCAAAGGATACCAGAACTCATGGTCAACAAATGATGAAGTGTAATCTCTTTATATGTATCATCTAATCCATACTTGGAAAAATCAATATACTTATCTATACTATCCTCAACACTATCAATGTATCCTTGATCAATAGCTATACCAACCAAAATCGATGTCACACTTTTAGTCACTGAGAATACATTGTTTTCATAGGTAGAGCCATAATTGAAAATAGCTTCCTTTTCTAACGAAGAACCTTTAGATATTGAGAGACTCACTATATTTGAAATTTCAGAGGCCTTATCAATCATCTCATCTAATTCATAAGATTTTAATACCACCTCTTCTTCAATCACGTCTTGTTCTAGAGTCATATTATTACTTTCCAGATCTTTTTCACAAGACCATAAACTGATAGCAAGTATTATAAAAACAATCAACAATCTCATCTTTTTCCCCTTTTAATCAGTATATCATTTAAACTATCAGAAAATTCTGAACAAATTTTAAGTTTTGTTCAGAATTTTCAGTTTTTTTGTTACGAATTAGTAAAAGTTAAGGTTTCCTTAATAGGTTTGGAAACAAAAAGATGTTAGTATTAAGTGTCCGAACCACTCGGGTATATTAAATATCCCAATAGAAAGATTCCATGAATTTTTCACAACACTTCAAAAGCACTGACTTAGTCAGTGCTTTTTGTATTTTTGAATATCATATAATCTTTGCCATTGTGATAAACAACTTCTAAACCGTACTGTTCTGCAATCCACTTAAAGGTTTCAACTGTATAAAACGATATATGTGTTTTATCTCTCCTATACCACCAATTCTTAAAATGAGCATCATCTTTTGGAAATTGAGTCATAATCGCTAAAATACCATCTTTGTTCAATAAACCTATCAGTTTTTCAATTTCTTGAATAGGTTCGACAAAATGCTCAAAAACCTCTGTTGATGTGATTACATCATAAGTTTTGTCTAAATAACTTTCATCAGGTAAATAAAACGGATCATAAGACGTTACATCATAACCAGAACGCCTTAACACTTCAGAAAACACTGGTTCAGGACCGGATCCATATTCCAATACATTTTTTTTCTCAACAAAATGTTCAAAAGACTCCATAAACCTTTTAAACATATTGACATAACCTTCATCTTCTATCGAATTATTATGTGTATCATATTCTTTCTTTTCATCATTAAAAGAAATATGATACGCCGGATCTTCATAAATAAAACCACAATTCTTACAACGATGGTATTCAATTTGAAATTGCTCATCATAAATAATATAAGTTTCTTGTTTACATATTTTACACGTCATGTTTTTCTCCAAAAAAAGCACTGCTAAGCAGTGCTTCCTATTAGTCTTTAATTGGTTTCATAGTAGGGAATAAGATTACGTCTCTAATTGATGATTGGTTTGTTAATAACATAACCATTCTATCAATACCGATACCTAAACCACCTGTTGGAGGCATTCCTACTTCTAATGCATTGATAAAGTCATCATCCATTGGATGTGCTTCGTCATCACCAAGATCTTTGGCTTCTACTTGTGCTTCAAATCTTTCTCTTTGATCAATTGGATCGTTTAACTCAGAGAATGCATTTGCAATTTCCCAAGTGTTAACAAACGCTTCAAATCTATCCGTAATCTCAGGATTATCAGCATTTTTCTTTGCAAGTGGCGAAATTTCAACCGGATGATGTGTAACAAACGTTGGTTGAATTAAATGCTTTTCACAATGAATTTCAAACGCTTCACTGATCAAGTGACCTTTTGTCATGTAAGGTTGAATATCAACACCTAACTTCTTAGCTGCATCTTTCATCTCATCTAATGTCTCAAACGAGTTAAAGTCTACTCCTGTATCTTGAGTAACCGCATCCGTCATTGAAATTCTCTTCCATGGTGGTGTAAAGTCAAGCTCAATACCTTGGAAATCAATTTTCATAGAACCATTTGCTTGTTCACAACAGAACGCTACTAGATCTTCAGTTAACTTCATAACGAATTCATAATCTTCATAAGCCGTATATACTTCCATTGCAGTATACTCAGGGTTATGCTTCATACTCATACCTTCGTTTCTGAACATTCTTCCCATTTCATAAACTCTATCAAAACCACCAACAATTAATCTCTTAAGCGGTAATTCATTAGCAATTCTCATATACATATCAATATCTAAAGTATTGTGATGTGTTAAGAATGGTTTTGCAGAAGCACCACCAGCAATTGTATTTAAGATAGGCGTTTCAACTTCTAAATAATCTCTATCATCTAAGAATGATCGAACAGCTTTCATAATTTTATTTCTCTTTAAGAAAACTTCTTTCACTTCTGGATTAACGATTAAGTCAACGTATCTTTGTCTATATCTTAAGTCATTGTCTTTTAGACCATGATACTTTTCTGGTAATATTTGAAGTGATTTTGTTAATAACAACACTTCACTTGCACGTACAGAAATTTCCTCTTTTTTAGTTTTGAATACTGTACCTTTGATACCAACAATATCACCGATATCATAAGTAGCAAACATATCAAACGCTTCGTCTCCAATAGCATCTCTTCTAACATATGATTGAATTCTACCATCTCTATCTAAGATATCAAGAAAACTCGCTTTACCCATGCCACGTTTAGCCATGATTCTACCAGCAATCTGTACTTCTTTACCTTCAAAGGCTTCAAAGTTCTCAGCAATTTCTACACTGAATGCAGTTCTTTCATACTTTGACACTTTAAACGGATCTTGATCATTCGCTACTAAGTCTTTAAGCTTATCACGTCTTACTTGTAATACTTCACTTAACTTCATTTCTTCACTCAACGCCTGTACCTCCTAGTTTATTTACATAATGTATAATTATAAAGTAGCACCCTCTCTTTGTCAATCAAACGACAAGGTTCGAACAAAACCATATAACAGCTCTTCAATTTCTTCCCGACTGTTTACACGATTCAATTGGTCTTTGATCTTCGAACTACCCTTAATTCCTTTTAAATACCACGCAGCATGTTTCCTCATTTCCATAATACCACGGTGGTCTCCCTTATATTTTATCATAAGGTCTAGCTGCTTCAAAGCAACTTCCATTTTCTCTTTCGGTGTTGGCGGATCTAACCTAGTACCATCTTTGAAATAGGCATTAATTTCTCTAATCAACCATGGATTGCCTTGTACACCTCTAGCCACCATTAGACCATCCACACCAGTATGATCTTTCATTCTAATGGCATCATCCAATGTAAAGATATCTCCATTTCCTATCACCGGTATCGCAATAGTGTTTTTGACATCTCTAATAATGTTCCAATCGGCTTGTCCAGCATAAAACTGGTTTCTCGTCCGACCATGAATGGATAAAAGTGATGCACCTGAAGCTTCTATGACTTTAGCCACTTCAATAGCATTGGTTGTTGTATAACCTTTTCTGATTTTAACAGAAACTGGTTTATTAGATGCTTTAACCACTTCTGTCACAATAGACTCAATCAATCTCAAATTGTCCATCAAAGCAGAACCATCACCATTTTTAACAATTTTAGGTGCTGGACATCCCATATTGATATCTAATATATCATGGTTAAACTCTGAAAGTTCTCTTGCCATATGTGCCATAATCTCCGGTTCGTGTCCAAAGATTTGAAGACCAACAGGTCTTTCTTCTTCAGCAATCTCCATTAACGATTTAGTTTTTTCATCTTTATAATAGAAGGCTTTTGCACTCACCATCTCTGTAAACATCAAACCACAGTCAAATGATTTACATATTTCTCTAAATGCTCTATCAGTCACACCTGCCATAGGTCCTAATGACACTTCGCCTTTTATATCTAATGTACCTATTTTCATCTTACCCTCTGTTCAACTGATAAATGTGTAATAACCCTTCTAAAGTTAACCATCTATCTATTTCATCAATACAATCTGTCTCTTCAGAAACCATCGTTGCCAAACCACCCGTTGCAATTACTTTTGCATGAGGCGCTTTAAGTTCTTTCTTCATACGTTTTACAATATATTCGACTAATCCCACATAACCTAATAACACACCTGCCTGAATACTTTCATTGGTGTTCTTACAAATCACACGGTCTGGTTTAACCAGTTCTACTTTCGTCAGTTTTGCAGCTTTTTGATACAATGCATCGTTCGAAATAATAATACCAGGTGCAATGGTACCACCAAGATACTCAAAATTTTCATTAATCGCACAGAATGTCGTAGCTGTACCAAAATCGACGATAATAAGTGGTCCGCCATATTTTTTGAAACCAGCTACAGCATTAACAATTCTATCCGCTCCAACTTGTTTCGGATTATCATACTTAACATTCATACCGGTTTTAATACCAGGACCAATGATGATGGCTTCACAATTACAATACTTCTGAGCCATGTGTTGTAATGAATACATAATCGATGGTACAACAGATGAAATAATCACATCCGAAACCATAGACAAGTTGTAATCGTTATATGAAAACAACTGATCTATCAGCATTCCAAGTTCATCGGCTGACTTACTTTTATCAGTTGAAATTCTCCAATTCATAATTAATTCTTCGTCTTTAAAAAGACCTAATACAATATTTGTATTACCAACATCCACTGCTAATAACATAAACACCTCTAATCAACATATTCGTACAACCCTCTTACGGATACTTCTCCATAAAAGACTTGTTCTCTTTCACCGCTCTCATTAACGATGACCAATTGTCCGTTTTCATTTATATCAACGACCTTTACCGTTCTAGTGCTGGCCTTTGTTATAATTCTTACTGTTTCATTTAAAAGTATAGAACGCGACTTACATATTTCTATTGTACGTTTCAAACTTTTTGTCGTAATGAAATCTTGATACAATACTTCAAATGACTTTAAAAAAGATAATACAATTTCTTTACGGGAAACAGTTCTTTCAAGTCCCATTTTTAATGATATTGCTTTCTCAACTAGTTCTTCAGGGAACTGAGTTTGAGCCACATTAACACCTATACCCACTACAACATAATTAATACCGCCTAATTCTGCTGACATTTCTGTTAGTACACCACAAACTTTTTTCTTTTTATATATGATATCATTTGGCCACTTGATTCCAATAGGTTCTCCAATAACACTTTCTATTGCTTCAGTCATAGCCGCCGCTGCTATCTGCGTTATCTTCGGTGCTTCTGCTGGTTCAATATCCGGTTTTAAGATGATTGACATCCAAATACCCGAACCTTTTTCACTGGCCCACTGTCTCCCAAGCCTGCCTTTTCCAGCAGTTTGTTCATCAGAAAGAACAACCGTCATATCATCATGGTCCAAAGCAATATTTTTAGCATAATCATTTGTTGAATCAACGGTTTCCAAAAATATTAGATTTTTCCCTAAAACATCCGTTTGCAATTCACTGACGATTTCAGCTTTGTTGTATATTTCTTCTAATGCAGATACATATCGGTGCCCTTTTCTTGAAACCGATTCAATGTGGTGACCTTGTTTCTTCAGTTGGGTCATATGTTTGGATATTGCTTGTCTAGAAATATTAAGCGCCTCACTTATTTCAGCACTAGATAAAAACTTGTTTTCATTTGCTTTTAACATGTTCAAAATCTTAGATTTCATAACCCCTCCAGTATCAACACATATCATACATATCAACGTAATGTGTCAATATTTAATATATCAAAAAAAGCGAGAAACCACAATGGTTAGGAGTAATCAAAGATAAGTTAAAGGAAAAAAGAATCTAGCAAAATGCTAGATTCTTGATATCTTTGTTTTAACCAAATAGTGATAGTAATACACCAGCAGATACTGCTGATCCGATTACACCTGCAACGTTTGGTCCCATAGCATGCATCAGTAAGAAGTTTGAAGGATCTGCTTTCTGTCCTTCAACTTGTGATACTCTTGCTGCCATAGGTACTGCAGATACACCTGCCGAACCAATCAATGGGTTAATCTTACCACCCGTTAACTTGTTCATTAGCTTGGCTAGTAAAACACCCGCCGCTGTACCACATGAGAATGCGATAACGCCTAAGAAAATAATCTTAAGTGTTTCAGCTTGTAGGAAGTACTCAGCCGAAGCTGTTGCACCTACTGTTACACCAAGGAAAATTGTTACAATGTTCATCAGTGCGTTCTGAGCTGTATCAGTTAATCTACCAACAACTCCAGACTCTTTAAATAGGTTACCTAACATCAACATACCAACTAAAGCTGTTGCTGGTGGTACGATTAATGCTACTAATATTGTAACAACGATAGGGAAGATAATCTTTTCAACTTTAGAAACAACTCTTAATTGCTCCATTTTGATTTCTCTTTCCTTTTTAGTTGTTAAGAACTTCATGATTGGTGGTTGAATTACCGGCACTAAAGCCATGTAAGAATATGCCGCTACTGCGATTGCACCTAACTTCTGTGGAGCTAACTTAGAAGCTAAGAATATTGCAGTCGGTCCGTCTGCACCACCGATGATACCAATTGCTGATGCTTCTTGAGCCGTAAAGCCAAACATGATTGCACCTGCAAATGTAATATAAATACCAAACTGAGCTGCTGCACCAAGAAGTAATGATTTTGGATTTGCAATCAGTGGACCAAAGTCCGTCATCGCACCAACACCTAAGAAGATAAGTGGTGGGAAGATTCCTAAATGGTCACCTTGGAATAAGTAGTAAAGTAAACCACCGATTTCTTTTAAATAAAGGGTGAATTCACCAACCATGGTTCCGCCTTCTCCTACGAGTTGAAGCGAATTACCTTCCATACTTAATGCATGAGCTACTTCTGTTGGAACCAGTTGTGTAATTGGAGCGTTCATAACTCCTGCCACTGGTAAGTTCGCTAGTAACATACCAAAGGCAATTGGAACAAGTAATAATGGTTCGAAACCTTTTTTTATTGCTAAGTATAGCAACACAAAAGATACAAGCATCATTATAACTTGGCCACCTTCTATATTAGCAAAACCTGTGTCTTGCCAAAAATTCAATAGCGCCTGACCCATATGTGTCTCCTCCTATCAGTACAGATTATTCGATAACAATCATTACATCTCCACCATTAACAGATTCGCCTGTTTTCACTAGGATTTGAGAAACTGTACCGTCTACTGGAGTTGAGATTTCATTTTCCATTTTCATTGCTTCTAATACAAGTACTACATCACCAGCAGAAACTGTGTCACCTTCGTTTACTTTTAAGTCAAAGATAGTTCCTGGCATTGGAGCAGTGATTTGAGTTCCACCTGCTACTGCTGCTTTAGGCGCTGCTTTTGCTGCTGCTTTAGGTGCTGCTTTTGGAGCTGCTTTTGGAGCTGGAGCTGCTGCTCTTGGTGCTACTGGTGCTGATGGCACGCCACCGATTTCTTCAACGTCTACTTCATAAGACTTGCCATTTACAGTTATGTTAAACTTTTTCATGAGTTAAATCCCCCTAAAATCTTGTATTCATCTGCTCTATTCTACCAGTCTTTGCCCAACTTGGAGAATGATCATTTACACGTACAATGTTTTTTACTACTATATTATGAATTGAAGTGTTAAGACTTGCTGCTACTGCTGCTGCAATAACTGCGATTAACTCTTCGTCTTGGTCTTCTTCAACTACTTCTACTGCTTGCTCTGTCTGCTTAACTTGTGCCAGTTGAGACGGCTTTGCTTTTTTTCCGCCAAATGCTTTCATAACATTTGTTAATACCCCAATACTGAACCATAAGAAAAGTAAAACTGCAAATGTTACGGCCATTCCTAGCCCAGCTACAAATAAGATTAAAAATGCTTTTTCAGAATTAGTCAATAAATCAACTGATCTAGGATCTGATTGTAACATTGTTAAAATTTCATTTATACCTCTACCATCACTTGCAAAAGCTAACATCGAGTTGAACAACATATTAATTTTCATGAATGCACCTCGCTATTATAGTGGAATATTTCCGTGCTTCTTACCTGGTCTATTTTCTCTCTTAGATGAAAGCATATTAAACGCATCAACCAATCTCGCTCTAGAAGCCGATGGCTCTATTACATCATCAACAAAACCTCTTTCAGCTGCTTTGTATGGTGTAGAGAACTCTGCTTCATAGTTATCAATTAATCTTTGTCTTTCTGCTACTGGATCATCTGCACCTTTAATCTCTTTTCTAAAGATAATTTCAGCTGCACCTGATGCACCCATTACCGCGATTTGTGCTGATGGCCAAGCAAGAACGATATCTGCGCCTAACTCTTTACAACACATTGCTAAGTAAGATCCACCGTAAGCTTTTCTTAAAATTAATGTTACTTTTGGAACTGTCGCTTCACTGTATGCATATAACATCTTAGCACCATGACGAATGATTCCGCCGTACTCTTGTGCAGTACCTGGTAAGAATCCTGGTACATCTACTAAGTTAAGTAGTGGAATGTTATAACAATCACATGTTCTAACAAATCTTGCAGCCTTATCAGATGCACTGATATCTAAACAACCTGCTAAGAACTTAGGTTGGTTAGCAACAACACCTACTGAACGACCATTTAATCTGATGAAACCTGTTACAATATTTTTAGCGAAATGTTCTTGATATTCCATAAAGTCACCTTCATCAGCTAAAGCGTGAATCACATCTTTAACATCATAAGCTTTATTTGGATTATCAGGAATAATCGTGTTGAACTCTTCAACAATACGATTTAAATCATCTTCACTTTCGAATATTGGTGCAGTTTCTGTGTTATTTGATGGTAAGAAAGATAATAATCTTCTAATCTCCATAATACACTCTTCATCGTTTTGCTCGTAGAATTGAGCAACTCCTGAAATTGCATTATGAGTCATTGCACCACCTAATGCTTCTGCTGATACTTCTTCACCTGTTACTGTCTTAATAACTTGTGGTCCAGTGATAAACATTTGAGATGTTTTATCTACCATGAAAATGAAGTCATTAAGCGCTGGAGAGTAAACCGCTCCACCTGCACAAGGTCCCATGATTGCAGTAATTTGTGGAATAACACCTGAAGCTATTGTATTTTTGAAGAATATTTTACCATATCCTGATAATGCATCTACAGCTTCCTGAATTCTTGCCCCACCTGAGTCGTTAAGACCAACAACTGGTGCACCAACTTTTATTGCATAATCTAAAACTTTGCAGATCTTTGAAGCGTGCATTTCTCCTAAAGAACCACCAACTACAGTGAAATCTTGTGAGAATGCATAAACAACTCTACCATCTACTTGTCCGTAACCTGTTACTACACCTTCAGCTGGAGCATCCATTTTCTCCATACCAAAGTTTGTACAACGGTGCTTTACAAAAGCATCTAATTCAACAAAAGTACCTTCGTCAAATAACAGATTAATTCTTTCTCTTGCAGTTAATTTTCCTTTAGCATGTTGCTTCTCAATTCTATCAACACCCCCGCCTAAAGCAATTTTTTGCTTTCTTTGGCGCAGATCCTCAAGTTTGTTCATAGCCATTAAGCTACCTCCTAACTCCTATTAACTCAATAATGATCGATATAAAATACATGATGGTTACATTATAACCGATAATTATATAATTACAATATTAAAATGAAAGTTTTAGAGCCTTATCTTTCACAAAGTTCAACTAGTACTCTATAAGAATCTTTAGGATGCATAAATGCAATTTTAGCACCACCAGCTCCGTATCTTGGCATTTTATCAATCATTCTCATGCCTTTATCTTGCATCTCAGCAATAGCTTCTTCAATGTTTTCAACTAAAAACGCAAGATGTTGTACGCCTTCGCCGCTTCTCTCAATATACTTAGCGATTGGACCATCATCAGCAGTAGATTCTAACAGCTCTACTTCAGTGTCTCCGATTGGCAAAAATGCAACTTTTACCTTTTGTTCTTCCACAATTTCCACACTTGCTAGGTCTAATCCTAAAACATCTGTATAAAATTTCAATGTTTCATCTAAGCTTTTAACAGCAATACCTACGTGGTCAAGTTTCAATACTTTCATACCTGCCTCCTATTTCCTTTTAATATTATGCATTATATCCTCACACACTGTATAAGGATCGGTTACTCTTTTAACAACTTCTTTTGATAAGTTATTGATCTTCTGTTCATTATAAGCATTATCAAAAATATGTTCTAAAACTCTATGTTTTATAAGTTCAACAATTTCATTCTTAGTATTATTTATTCTTCTGGTTTCAAACAATCCACTTTCTTGCATGTAATCACGATGTTCTTTGATGCTATCAACCAAGTCACCAATACCCTCGTTATTTACTGCAACGGTCATTGTAAGAGGCGGACGCCACTCATTTGAATTGTAGTCTAACATGGCATCAATTTCACGAGCGGTCTTTTTCGCACCATCTCGATCCGCTTTGTTGATTGCAAATACATCGCCAATTTCCATAATACCCGCTTTTATGGCTTGAATATCATCACCAAGACCAGGTACCATTACCATGACTGTTGTATCACAATTCTTAACAATATCAATTTCTGATTGACCAACACCAACTGTTTCTACAAATATATAATCAGCACCATAAATATCTAATACTTTAATTGCTGCACTTGTACCCTCTGAAATACCACCTAAACTACCTCTTGCACCCATTGATCTGATAAAAACATTTTCATGAGTTGATAAATCGTTCATACGAACTCTATCACCGAGTATTGCGCCACCAGTAAAAGGACTGGTTGGATCAATTGCAATAACAGCAACTTTTTTACCTTCATTTAAATAAGATTTTACCAATTTATCAGTAAGCGTGCTTTTACCAGCACCAGGTGGACCAGTAATGCCTATTACATAGGCATTACCTGTCTTGTTGTGTAATTTTTTTAATAACTCGAAAGCTGCTGGATCTTTATTTTCGACTAAAGTTATCAATCGAGCAACGGCTCTCTTGTTGCCTTCTTGCAGTTTCTGTTCTAAGTTCATACACATCACCTTATTTATCTTTTAATATTTGCCTTAATATAATCAATTGTTACTGTAGTTGGTGTACCCGGTGTAAAGATTTCAGAACAACCATTTTCTTTTAAGAATGGAATGTCGTCATCCGGAATAACACCACCACCTACGAATAAGATATCAGATGCATCTTGTGCAGCCAATAACTTTGAAATCTTAGGGAATAATGTACTATGAGCACCTGACAAGATACTTACAGCAATACAATCAACATCTTCCTGAATTGCAGCATTTACAATTTGCTCAGGAGTTTGTCTTAAACCAGTATAGATAACTTCCATACCAGCATCTCTTAAAGCTCTTGCTACTACCTTTGCGCCTCTATCGTGTCCATCTAATCCAGGCTTAGCAACTAATACTCTAATTGGTCTATCCATTTTAATCCTCCTATTCAGTTTATAAGTTAACTGATTGTTGGTATTCACCGAATACTTCTCTCATTACGCCACAGATTTCTCCAAGTGTTGCGTAAGCTTTAACAGCTTCTAAGATTACAGGCATTACATTAGTAGTACCTTCACAAGCTGTTCTTAATGCTGCTAATTTAGCATCCACAACTGCATTGTCTCTCTTAGCTCTTAAATCAACTAGATTTTGCTTTTGCATTTCGCCTACTGAAGGATCTACTCTTAAAAGATCTTTAGGAGCTTCTTCTTCGATTTGGAATTTGTTCATTCCAACAACGATTCTTTCACCTGTTTCAACTTCTTTTTGGTAGTAATAAGCTGCATCCATTATTTCTTGTTGGATATAACCGTTATCGATTGCTTTTGGAGCGCCACCTAAATCGTCAATCTTAGTGATATATTCCATCGCTTTATCCATGATTTCTTTAGTTTTCGCTTCAATGAAGTAAGATCCAGCAAGTGGGTCTACAGTGTTTGTCACACCTGATTCATAAGCAACCACTTGTTGAGTTCTAAGTGCTACTCTTACTGAATCTTCAGTTGGAAGAGCAAGCGCCTCATCTTTAGAATTTGTATGTAGTGATTGAGTACCACCAAGTACTGCTGCAAGTGTTTGAATAGCAACACGTACAATATTATTTTCTGGTTGTTGAGCTGTAAGTGTAGAACCACCTGTTTGTGTATGGAATTTAAGTGCCATAGACTTAGGGTTTTTAGCGCCAAATCTTTCTTTCATGATTTGAGCCCATAACGTTCTAGCTGCTCTATATTTTGAAACTTCTTCTAATAAGTCATTGTGAGCGTTAAAGAAGAAAGATAATCTAGGTGCAAATGTATCTACATCTAAACCAGTCTTAACTGCTGCTTCTACGTAAGCAATACCATCAGCTAATGTGAAACCAACTTCTTGAGCTGCAGTAGAACCTGCTTCTCTAATATGGTAACCCGAAATACTGATTGTATTCCATTGTGGAACATCTTTAGAACAGAACTCAAAGATATCAGTGATTAATCTCATAGATGGCTCTGTTGGGAAAATATATGTTCCTCTTGCAATGTACTCTTTTAGAATATCGTTTTGAATTGTTCCTCTTAATTTTTCAGAACTAACACCTTGCTTCTCAGCAACTGCAATGTACATTGCTAATAATACTGATGCTGGTGCATTAATTGTCATTGAAGTAGATACTTTATCTAGTGGAATACCATCAAATAAAATTTCCATATCAGCAAGTGAGTCAATTGCAACTCCAACCTTACCTACTTCACCTTCAGACAATTCGTGATCTGAGTCGTAACCGATTTGAGTTGGTAAGTCAAATGCTACTGATAATCCGCCCGAACCTTGCTCAACAAGATACTTGTATCTCTTATTTGATTCTTCAGCTGTTGCAAAACCAGCATACATTCTCATTGTCCATAAACGGCCTCTGTACATATTTGGTTGTACACCACGTGTATATGGAAATTGTCCAGGGAATCCTATATCGCTATAATCAAACTCCTCAACATCAGCAGGTGTATATAACCCTTTAATTTCATCACCTGAACCAGAGTAGAAAACTGAGTTTCTTTCTGGACGTTTTTCTAACATGCTCTTTGTTTTTTCATTAAATTTATCAAGTCCTTCATTTACTTGATCCATTTTTTCCTTATCAAACATTGAACTGCCTCCCTTTTATTTTTCTGGATACGTCAAATATACCCAGTTTTACACCATTACATCCCCTATAGGATATCATAAATTGCTATGCTTTTCACATAATTAGCATAAGTATAATTGTATACTTTAGGACCATGTCATAATTGTATACGTTTTCTTACTTTTTCATGGAACCTGTCTTTAAGAAACGATCATGCCACGAATGAGATTCATCCATTAAATGCGGTTCATGACTAAACTTACCCGTTTCTGCACGGTTTAAATAATCTAATAACATTTTTTTATAATCTGGATGTGCACAATTCTCGATAATCACTCTTGCACGCTCGGTTGGACATAAGCCTCTAACATCAGCAAGACCTTGCTCTGTTACAAATACTTCAACATCATGCTCCGTGTGATCTACATGAGATACAAATGGTACGATAGAAGAAATATCACCATTTTTAGCTGTAGAAACGGTTGTAAAGAATGATAAATATGCATTTCTAGTGAAATCACCAGAACCTCCTAAACCATTCATCATACGAGAACCCATGATGTTTGTTGAATTAACATGACCATAGATATCAAATTCAATCGCTGTGTTCATTGCTATAACACCTAAACGTCTAGCAATTTCTGGATGATTTGAAATTTCCATTGGTCTTAAAATACAGTGTTTAGCATAATGCTCCATGTTTTCGTTTAATCTTACCAACCCTTCTTCAGAAGGTGTGAAAGAAGTACCTGAAGCAATGGTTACTTTTCCTGCATCTATAAGGTCGAACATAGAATCTTGAATAACTTCCGTATAACAGGTTAAGTTTTCAAAGTTTGATTCTACCAATCCACCCAAAACAGCGTTTGCAACTGAACCAACGCCCGATTGTAGGGGTAGTAAGTTTTCTGGCAACCGGCCAGCTGCAACTTCTGCTTCTAAAAATTTAATGATGTGCTGAGATATTTTTTTTGAATCCTCATCAATGCAACCAAGCGGTCTTACTTTATCAGCAATATCACACTCTACAATCGCTACTATTTTTTTGGGATTACAAACGATATACGGTGTACCAATACGGTCACCGGAATGTGTGATTGGAATCGGCTCTCTAAAAGGCGGTTTTTTTGTCATGTAAATATCATGAACACCTTCTAAAGCCATAGATTGTGACGTGTTAATCTCAACAATAACCACATCTGCTTCAGCAACAGCCTGAGGTGAAATACCAACAGATGTTGTTGGTATGATATTACCCTCTTCGGTGATTGCCAGCGCTTCAACAATTGCTATATCAATATTACCTAAGAAACCATATTCAATAAACTGAGGCACATGGCTTAAATGCATATCTTGATAAGCTACAGTACCGGCATTGATACCATTTCTTGAATCTTTATTTGTTTGATATGGGAATCTTCTTTTTAAAACACCCGCTCTAGATAATGCACCATCAAGTTCATCACCCACAGAAGCACCTGTAATCAAAGTCACACCAATCTCTTCTCCATTATCAGCCCGTTTAGCAAGTGCGAGTGGAACTGCTTTCGGGTAACCTGACGGTGTGAAACCACTTGTTGCTAACGTCATGCCGTCTTTTATGAATAAGGCTGCTTCATCAGCAGTCATAACTTTCTCTTTTAACTTTTCCATTCTAATACGGTCTAAAATCATATTTCCTCCTTAAAAAATCCGTAAAAAAAGGCGTTAGAAATAAACATAAAGTTTATATCTAACGCCTAATGATCACGGGATAGGCAAGAGGTTATCTTACCAAAATAGTCATTTGTTAAATATTAAATCTGATTCAATTTTTCATGACATGTTCTCATTGCGGAAATAAGTGCTTTTTTAGCTGATCCATAATAATGTTTTACAAATCCTGCTTCAATCGTTTCAATATCATTTAAATCATGATCGACTACAAGAGATTTAAAAACCCTTTTAGCTAAGCTTGTCACTAACGAACATTCCGCATCTAAAATGATGCCTGTTTCTTTATCAACGAGTAGTCCAACACAGATAACGGTATAAAGTTCACTCGCTGTGATCCCTTGAGGGAGTTTTGCATATCCTGTTACAAAAACTTCATTCTTCATTTTACCACCTATCTCTATGATTATTCTATCACTCGAAGGGTGTTCAATCAAGTATTACATTGGTAAACCATGTAAAATAATTGTGAATAATACCATGCCCAGAAGTGCAAACGGGTACGTCGCACCATAACCGGCAGCAGGGTCATCAGAACCGATAGCATCAACAGCTGCACCTAAACCTGGTGTAGATGTCATACCACCACAAATTGCTCCGGATAACATAATCCAATTGATCTTAAATACGTATTTACCAATAAGGAAACCAATCATCATCGCTACAAATCCTACAACCAATCCTACAACTGCTAAAATCATTCCAGATCCAGCTAAAGCATCAAATACTTTAAAGCCGTAACGGAGTCCGACAATCGCAAGGAAGAAAGCAAGTGATAATTGTCTTACAATACCAAGTATTTTCGAGTTCATTCTGAAGTTAATCGGTCCAATTTTACCAATATAACCAAGAATTAATGAACCAACCAATACACCACCTGTTGATCCTAATGAGAAGACTTGATCAATACCGATGAATCCAAGATCTATACCGAATTTACCAATGGTATAACCGAATAACATCGCAATACAAAGAGCAATCAGATCAAAGTCCGTTTCAGCAATTTCTCTTCCACCATTTGCTTTTCTAGCTTCTTCCATCTCTCTATCAAATATTTTCTGTTCTTCATCAATATTGATTCTGAAAATCTTAGGGAAGAAGTTTACTGCAATAATAACAATGATGACTCCAAACGGATAGCCTATCGCGTGACCTACGCCGATTCCAGCTTCCGCATTTTGGATAAACTGAGCTTTCATCTCATCCGTCAACTCTGGATAATCAGAAGCTTTATAGCTCTTATCTAACTGTTTAAGAACTTTTTCTTTTTCATCATTTGTCATTTCTTCATATTCTGAAACTAAATTCGTCGCATGCTTAGTAGCCGTTTCTGTTGCTGCTGCAAGTCCTGGAGAACTTGTTAACGCACCAGTATACACCCCCGATACTTCATATGGTGTAGAATCACTATTTAAAACTTTCGTTGTAAATACTGTCATACCATATGTCGTAGCTGCACCTGCGAAAGTAATTATCATACCTAATATTACGAACTTAAGTCCATACTTTTTTAGTACCGCTCCAATGTCCTTTGAAGCCAATAAACCTACTGTTGCTACAAATAAAATTAAAAATAAATAAAAGAAGTCCTTCGGTATAATACCTTTACCTAAAAAACTTTGTGCTGCACTAAAATAATCATCTCCTTCGACGAATCCTTTAGCATACTTCACTACCACCCATCCGAATAATAATCCTGTAAACAACGTGCCCGATACACCAAAATTAAATTTACCAAATTTAATTCTACCAAACATCATGCCTGTGAATACTGCAACAAACATCAGTACAAACGGGTTCATTATCCATTTTGCTAATTCAAACTCCATGTCTATCCCCTTTCTCTCTTTAATAACAAAAACACAAAAAGACGACATTAAATATAAAAACCGA
>Ga0209379_10000983_pt1 | contig 20099 bp, 21 predicted proteins | sample tdDd001_FD_187124 | JGI IMG/M metagenome (GOLD analysis project Ga0209379, IMG submission 187124) | Marine sediment microbial communities from the Atlantic coast under amendment with organic carbon and nitrate - tdDd00.1 (SPAdes)... | ecosystem: Environmental > Aquatic > Marine > Coastal >...
GTCGTGAGGAGCAGGAAAAAGCCGGTATTCGGTTAACCACGATGCGAATTGCCATGGGTAGCGATAACGTTAGGCAGCTAATTGCGCATTTTGTGCTGGCATTGAAGCACGCAATCGACCCGATTGTACCGGGATTCAGTGAGCAGTTTATGTCTGCCGATGAGCTGGATACCTTCTACTTCAATACCGTTGAAACCGTGCACCGCCAACAGGCAGGCTCACAGCCGAGTCTGGTTGAGTTGTTGAGTTAAGTAGTTTGTGGAAATAGAACGTCAGTATTATCACCTAAGCCAGGCTAGTTTAGCAGCCTGGCATTGTAATACTGTGCCGGTTGGTAACGTTGTAGCTGTATAATGTCTGTCGATGGTAATTTCTGCGTCGTTGGAGTAAAATTGAGCTAACACGGGGGCGCTTATGTCGAATACTGTTTCTAAAGTTACCAATGAGCACAAATCAAAGTTTAAGCCTAACCTGGAAAATTATAAGGTTAGCTTGAGCTATGAAGGCCTTGTGCTTAAGCAAGCCTCCGAAAACCAATCTGTTTCGGATTTAAAACGCAAGCATGCGAGATAAGTACGGGGTAACACAAGATAAATATTGTTATCCCGGTACTGACGTCCTGATTAATCTGCTGGATATACGTGATGCAGAACTGCTGGCAGATGCTGAAGCTGAATTTACCGCACACCGTTATATCACCTACGAATCTTCCATTCTGGATTTTTCAGATTTTTCATTTTCTCACTTAAAGTCACTTCATTATCACCTTTTTCAGGATTTATATGACTGGGCTGGTACGCTCAGGGATGTAGATATTTCAAAAGGCGACACTCGCTTTTGTACCTGGACACGTATTGAGCCAGAAGCGAATAAGTTGTTTCGGGAATTACCGGCATTAGCTGACTGTAAGCGCCATAATGACTTAATTGAAAAAGTGTCAGATTTATTTTGTGAACTAAACATGCTGCACCCTTTTCGAGAAGGGAATGGACGAGTGTTACGCTTCTTTTTTGAAGAGCTACTGTTCACGCTTGGCTATAATGTAACGTGGCCTCAAATATCCCCGCAAGAGTGGATTGAAGCCAATATCGCAGGGGTAAACCTGAATCTGGATTTGCTACAAGCTATTTTCTCCAAAGCAATATCTGAACGTTAGCGTACGAAGCTAATACTATTTTATGCTTTGGATATTTTAATGCGTATACCTCAGGTAGCAGAAAGTGGAAGCTTTAAAACTTCCACCTGTCTAAAAAACACTACTCAGCTTTATACGCAGGGTAGTCCGAATATCCCTCAGCGCCGCCGCCATACCAACGGCTCATATCATCACTGGGGGCCAGTGGATAATCGTTGGCGAAGCGCGCTGGTAGATCCGGGTTAGTGATCCAAGGACGACCAAACGCGATCATGTCGGCATCTTCGTCAGCTATACGCTGTTCAGCCGTGGCTTGATCGTAACCACAGTTTCCAATCAGCAAACCGTCGAATACCGCGCGAAATTCTGCCAACGTCATGGGTTCACCGCGCTCATGGAAGCCAAAAGCTAGCCCGTCCATTACGTGCAGGTAGCCCAATTTAAGCGCATTAAGCTGCTTGGCTACGTACAAAAAGGTTTCGCGGAAATCATCGGCACCCATGTCATTAAACACGCCGTTAGGCGACAACCGCACACCAACTTTCTCGGCGGGCCAAACATCTAAAACAGCGTTCAAAACTTCACCCAGGAAGCGGTAGCGATTTTCTACGCTGCCACCGTACTCATCGTCGCGCTGATTACTGCGGCTATCGAGGAACTGGTTAAGCAGGTAGCCGTTGGCGGCATGCACTTCAAGACCATCAAAGCCGGCTTCTTTAGCATTAATCGCAGCCTGTTTATAGTCGGCTACTGTGCGGGTAATGTCGTCTTTTGTCATGGCGCGAGGCACTTCAAATGGCTTTTTGCCATTGGGCGTATGTATACCGCCGTCGTCGTTTATGGCAATTGCCGATGCCGACAGAGGCAGTTCACCGTTGTGGAAGTCGCTGTGCGACGCGCGGCCGGTGTGCCACATTTGCAGCACGATTTTGCCGTCAGCTTTGTGAACGCGCTCGTTGATGGCTTTCCAGCCCTGCACCATCTCGTCGGTGTAGATCCCGGGAGCACCAACCCAGCCATTGGCTTCTGAAGATATCCCGGTAGCTTCAGTGATCAGCAGGCCGCCTGAGGCACGCTGCGTGTAGTAATCACCCATAATACTAATAGGCACGCGACTCTCGCCTGCGCGACCTCGGGTTAGTGGAGCCAGTACCATGCGGTTTTTGAGCGTGTTGCCAGCCCACTCAATGGGCTTAAATAAATGTTTGTCTGTCATTAGTCATCCTTTGTTGTTGTGATCGCATTAACGCGAGGGTTTGCCAATGCCAATACGCACTGGCAAGCGATGCGATCATGTGATGACTAAGATGTAGGTATGACCCTGGCATTTTCCAAATAGCATTGGGTTATAGGTCATAGCTGATTGGAACTATGGGGTTATAAAACCCATGAACTATTCGGGAAAATGGGGCAGGGAAGTACTGCTGATATGGTCGTAAATCAGCGTAGTTTCTACGTGAGTTACCGCATCACGCTCGGTGATTTGGTTGAAAATGAAGTCGCGTAAATGCAGCGCGTCCGGTACGCAAACATGCAGTAAGAAGTCATTTTCGCCGCCCATGTGGAACACGCTTAAGACTTCTTTTTCTGCCACCAGTTGTTGCTGAAATTGATCAACGGTGTCGCGGCTGTGTGATGATAAACGCACCGCCACCATAGCCTGAATATGTCCACCCAGAGCAGCGAAGTTCAATAAGCTACGTGCTCCCCGTATAACCTGTTCGTGCTGTAGGCGTTTTATTCGCTCAAGGCAGGAGGACGGCGCCATATTGACCGCTTCCGCAATGGCTTTATTGGTCATACACGGGTCTTCGTAAAGACACGCCAGAATGGCAATATCAACATGATCGAGTTTTCGCATCACAGTTCCTTCTTTCATTCGCGGGGTTAACTCGCAGGGGTAAAAGTACCCAATACCGCCTCTCGCGACGCGCCTGTTACGGCAGGTACGTTCCCTGGTACGTTATTGAGGTGTGCCCAGGCCAGCCAGGCAAACGCAACACCTTCCACCCATTGAGGGTGAATACCCAGTGCCTGAGTGCTGTCTACGGAAATGCCGGGCAGCAAGGATTGCAGAGCGTTCATCAGTACCTGATTGAACGCACCACCGCCGCACACATAACATGCTGTAGTGTCAGTCACATCCAGTAACGCATTGGCAATAGTTTGTGCGGTGAGCGCAAGTAGTGTCGCTTGCACGTCTTCAGGCGGAACATCCGGGAAGTTGATTAACTGTTGCGTTAACCAAGGTAAGTTAAAGTACTCACGGCCTGTGCTTTTGGGGCCTGTCACCGCAAAGTACGGGTCGGCCAGCATGCTGTTGAGTAGAGGCTGGTGTACGTTACCGCTAGCTGCCCAATTACCATTTTCATCGTAGGCTTTGCCACGGTGTTGTAGGCACCAGGCATCCATAAGTACGTTGCCCGGGCCAGTATCAAAGCCGCGAATACCACCAGAGTTACCGCCTGGTAGTACGGTGATATTGGCGAAGCCGCCTATGTTTACCACGACTCGGGTGCTTTCGGGTTTACTGAACTGCGCGTGATGATAAGCGGGCACTAACGGCGCGCCCTGACCGCCCAAAGCTATGTCTTTTCGTCTGAAATCAGACACCACGTCGATCCCGGTTAATACCGCAAGGGTATTGGGATCACCGATTTGTAGCGTAAAACCCGGCGCATCATCGGCAAGATCCGGAACCTGATCCGGGTAATGACGAACGGTTTGGCCGTGGGAGCCTATCGCCAAAATATCAGACGGCGTGAGGTTTTGTTCTGCCAGTAATCCATTTACGGTCTGTGCGAATACCCGCGCAACCGCGCGGTCGACACTGCCGCAGAGATTCAGTTCGTTGTTGCCGGTTTGGCAAAGTTCATGAAGCTGTTGTAGCAGAGCGTCAGGATAGGGTTGTTGATAAGCGGCAACAGGGCGAATTTGATCGGCAGTAATGTCGACCAGCACGGCGTCAACGCCATCCATACTGGTTCCCGACATGGCACCAATCACATACGCCATGAGCGTTATTTCATAGCCAGCATGATGCGGCGCGAGGCGTTTAATTGATCCAGGCGCTGCGCTGCTATTTGCATAAAGGCATCACGTTCGCTTTCTGCAATAGGACGCGCTTTGGGTAACGAGACAGTCCGCGGGTTACGGTGCACACCGTCGACTAAGAACTCGTAGTGAACGTGCGGACCAGACGCCAGACCGGTGCTACCCAGATAACCAATAGTTTGGCCTTGCTTCACGGTGTCGCCTTTTTTCACCGCGCGTTTGCTAAAGTGCAAATACTTGGTGGTATAGGACTCGCCGTGCTGGATAAACACGTGGTGGCCGTTGTATTTGTCGTAAGCCGCTTTAATCACCTTACCATCACCGGCAGCCATAACGGGCGTGCCAACAGCGGCAACGTAGTCGGTGCCGCGGTGGGCTTTCCAGCGTTTTTGTACCGGGTGGAAACGGGCCTTACTGAAGTTCGAGCTGACGTACTTAAAGTTAATAGGGGCACGCAGGAAGCTCTTGCGCATGCTGCGGCCTTCTGGTGTGTAGTAGTTGCCGTCTTCGTGTTGAATGGCCTGGAACTGCTCGCCCTGGTTCACAAACTCCGCAGCAACAATGTCGCCGTAACCTACAAATTCACCGTCTATGTAACGTTCTTCAAATATCACATTGAAGGTATCGCCGCTGCGAATTTCCATGGCAAAGTCGATATCCCAGCCAAAAATACCCGCCAGGTGCATGATTTGGTTGTCGGTTAAACCTGCGGCAACGCCGGCGTTCCAAAAGCTTGAATTAATTTCGCCCTGGGCAAAGTTGTAACGTACTTCAACCGGTTTGGTATCAATGGTTGATGTTAGCGAGCCATCTGCCTCTGGGGTAATGAATAGTGTGTCGGTGGCCGACAGCGCGTAGCGCAAACCGAAAAACTGGTTGTCGCGCACATCCAGATCCAGTTGATCACCGGGTAACAGCGTGACCAGCGTTTTCGCTTGTTCACCTGCGTGGCTAACCGCGTAGGTATCCTGTGGACTTAATCCGGCGCGTTTAAATATTTTAGCCAGCGTGTCACCGCGCTTAACCTTAAAGGTCTGCCAGATGTTTTCGTCAATGTCGTCCTCTTCGATTTGCTGGGACATAACATGCATCGACAGGGGATAACGCACACCAGTTTCGAGCACCAGAGATTCGGTGTGACGAGACGCTTCTACGTGCTCTGAGGGTAATAAAATCAGTAAACCAACGAATGCGCTGGCGGCAATCAGGCCCAACCGGTGAGGCCGTGGCAATTGCTTAAACAGATTAGTCATTAGTTTTGGGTTAATTCTCTTCATCATAACAGCCTGAGAATAGCGGTTTACAAGGGGATATGCTAGGGGCTAATAGCAAATTTATTCGCAATTCTTTAGCAATTTTCCGGCCGGAATGCGACGAATTTTGCAAAGATCTGGTGGAGATCCGAGATAAAGGGTTTTAATAGCCCGTTTGCCCGCGTAAAATGCCCGCCCAGAATGAAGTTAGATGGAAATCATGAAATGAGCGACTGGCAAGCTGCACTGGCCGAGATCAAGCGCGGGACCGATGAGATCCTGCCGGAAGAAGAGTTAATTACCAAACTGAAAACCGGTAAGCCGTTAACCATTAAAGCGGGCTTTGATCCGACTGCACCGGATTTGCACCTTGGTCATACCGTGCTCATCAATAAATTGCGCACTTTTCAACAGTTAGGTCACAAGGTTGTGTTCCTGATTGGCGACTTTACCGGCTTGATTGGTGATCCAACAGGCAAAAATGCTACGCGTAAGCCGCTGACCAAAGAGCAGGTACTGGCCAATGCCAAGACCTATCAGGAGCAGGTATTTAAAATCCTCGATCCGGAAAAAACAGAGATCCGTTTCAACTCAGAATGGTTTGATGAATTTGGCGCTGCAGGCATGATTAAGCTGGCTGCCAGTCAGACAGTCGCGCGTATGCTGGAACGTGACGACTTTAAAAAGCGCTACGGCAGCGGACAGCCTATCGCGATCCACGAGTTCCTGTATCCGTTAGTTCAGGGCTGGGATTCTGTAGCACTGAAAGCCGACGTTGAATTAGGTGGTACCGATCAGCGCTTCAACCTGCTGATGGGCCGTGAGCTGCAAAAAGAGCAGGGCCAGTCTCAACAGGCCGTACTGATGATGCCGTTGCTGGAAGGTTTAGACGGCGTGCAGAAGATGTCTAAATCGCTGAATAACTACATTGGGATCACCGATGAACCGAATGAAATGTTCGGCAAAATCATGTCTATCTCAGATGAACTGATGTGGCGTTACTATGATCTGCTGAGCTTTAAGCCGTTGGAAGAGATTGCAGCGTTGAAACAGCAAATGGCGGATGGCGCGAATCCGCGTGACATTAAGATCACACTGGCAAAAGAAATCATTGCACGTTTCCATTCAGACGAAGCGGCCGAAGGCGCACATCAGGACTTTATTCAGCGTTTCCAGAAAAACGCCATTCCTGACGATATGCCAGAAGTTACAGTGAGTCTGGTTGACGGTGAAATCGCGATCGGTAATTTGCTGAAGGAAGCCGGCTTAGTGGGCTCAACGTCTGATGCTATGCGCATGATCAAGCAAGGTGCGGTGAAAATCGACGGCGACAAAGTGGAAGACACTCGCTTGACGATCACTGAACCTTCAGAGCGTGTGTATCAGGTAGGTAAGCGTAAGTTTGCCCGCGTAACGGTAAAGTAAGTCTCTTAATATTGCAGAAAAGCGTGTTATCGGTGTACCGGTAACACGCTTTTTTTGTATGTGGAACGAAGCAAAAAGCGCTAGAATTTCAGCAGCATTTCAGCGGCGACACACTCGCAGGTGTCGGGGCATACCGGGCAGTCGTAACCTTCATATAATGCCGCCTCGCGCCATTTATTCGGATGCTCTTTGATTAACTCGCCGCCATTTTTACTGAAGTAGCGGAACGCGCTGTTTCCCGGACTGGCCAGCCAGATGTGCGCTAATCCTGCTTTCGCACCTTGTTCCGCCGCGCTTTGTTTAGCCAGGTTCAACAAGGTTGTACCAATGCCAAAGCCTTGCATAGCAGGATCAACGGTATTGCACTTGAAGTAACATACATTGGCGGGCTCAACACCCCACAATGCGGGTGAACACCACTTATCAATAGCCCATTTCCCCGGGGCGAAGGTTAAGCGAAAGCCCACTATTTCATTGTTGAACCAGGCTACATGACCACTGTTGATCCCGTTGAGTAAGCCAAGTTCATAATACGTGCGTAAGTTGTCTTCATTCAGATACCCGTCGCCTTGTACCCGGTTACCCAGTGCAATAATGGCGTCGAAGTGCTCGGGCAAGAGCGGCCCGTAGGTCACTGACTCAGGATTTTTTGCCAAGGTCCAACCCCTGTAAATGCACGTCCAGCGCGTCAAGAGATATGCGGATTTCGCGCACAGACTGCCACAAGCTATATAGCAAACACACCAGGCTAGCAGCGAACAGCCAGTTGCCCACTAGCTGATATGACAAATAAATAGCCAGCATCGACAGTACGCACAGGAAGAAGCTGAATACGCCGGCTTCCTGCATGCGTTTTATGTAGTGGATGCGTTTGCGCAAGTTCAGTATTTGCGCCTGGGTATTTTCGTTGCTGTTGTCGTTGTCAAAATGGCGTATCAGGGAAGCCAGTGTTAAAAACCGGTTCGTGTAAGCCAGTAACAACAACGAAATCGCCGGAAACAGCATAGCCGGCGTTGCAATATCAATGGTCATAGGATCGAGTTAAAGCTGGGGTTAAATATGAGCTGTAATGATGCCGCGAATTACGCTCGCTGTCTACGGCGGTGCAGCCCTACCGCTGCTTAATTTACGGTTTTGAATAAGCTTGCCAGGCCTGCATGTCACCCGACAAGTGATACAGTTTACGGAACCCAAGGTCGTGCAACTGATCCATTGCGATCCTGGCGCGACGGCCCGAGCGGCAATATATCAGCAGAGGTGTGTCCGTTTTACCCAGTGTGGCAAGGTGGTTAGTCAGCAGTGGATGAGGGACATTCAGGGCATTCGGGATATGGGCTTGGGCGAATTCTTCAGGGGTGCGCACATCCAGAATTACGCCGTCAAAGCCTTGCTCAACCAGTTCCGCCACGCTGACTGGCGTAATATAAGCAGGGGTATCGTCGGCGATAGCGTGCCAGACAAACAGGCTCAAACACAGACCAGTTGCGAATCGTTGTATTAATCTCATAACCCCTCCGTTGCAATTATCGCTGCTAATTTATGGTTTTCTCACGTACGGAATCAATACGTTCACACAGCTCGCCGATCGCAGGCACAATGCGAAGCGAAAAACGGTGTAATGCGTTGGCATTGGCGCGGATCAGCGGCGCCTGAATGAGTGCTCCATGGCTCTGCCAGAATGCCGTCAATGCTTCTTCAGACTGGTCACTGGCGGCCACTAACAATTCAGGCTGGCGCGCAACAACCTGGCGAACGGTAACCTGAGGATAATCAATAGGGGAGTCGTTAAATATATGCTCAGCCCGACACAGCGACAAGGGCTGATTAGCCCATGCATCGGCACCTATAGTCATAAGTGGTTGTTGCCACATGTAATAGAATACCGACACCGGTTGACTATGCGCATACAGACTCTGAATACTTTGCAATTGAGCGCGGTATTGCTGAGTAAGCTGACGCGCCAGTTCGGCCTTGTCCAGTTTGGCTGCGAGCGCAGATAGCTCTGTAGCAATGTCATCCAGCGTTTTAGGTTGAGATACAAATACGTCAAACCCCAGTGACTTTAGCCGTGCGATGTCCTGGGGCTTGTTGCCGCCGCCCCAGGCAAGGATCAGATCAGGCTCCAGCGCCATCAGTGCGGTAAAATCCACGCCCTGATAATCAGCCACAACGGGCAGAGCGCTAGCGGCCGCCGGGTAGTCGCTAAATGCACTTACAGCGACTAACTGAGATTCCAGTTCAAGGCTATATATCCACTCAGTTAAATGCGGGGCCAATGTGACGATCCGGGTCTTTGCCAATACCTGGTTACTGACTACAAGCAGAGCTAAACCTATCCATGTGTATTTCATTTTGTTATTTGCCAAGAGGTTATCATTACCAGCGTGAGTAAAATCATACCCAGCCAGGTTGCGCGGTTAATGGCACGCAACACATAAGTTAAATCGGAAAAACGTACCTGGTTCGCACCACCGACGCGCTGATGCCGAACGGTACGATCATTATAAATATTAGGGCCACCCAGAATAATGTTCATGCTGCCACCAAACATGGCGAGCACAGTACTGGTGAGATCTTTTTGTCGGGCATTGCGCCATGCCGCAACACCTTTCAACGGTGAGGTCACCAGCATGAGCAGCATTGTACCTATCACATATCCAGGCCAAATCAGCACCTGAGTAAGGTAGTATGCGGGTATACTAAACCGTTCGAAGCCCGGCCGCTGTCGATGCCATTGCCAGCGAAACTCCAGCAACAATCGGTATCCGAGGGCGGCAATCGGACCGGCCAGCAAAAACCAAAACAGTACCCCAATAAACTGTTGTAAAAATCGCAGTAAATACGACTCGATAGCCGCCTTGGCGATACCGATGTCAGACAGCCGGTCGGTTTGGCGTGCTACCAAGTGACTCACCCGCTCACGAGCCAGCAGCTTTTTTTGTTTCGATAAGCAATAAACAACGGCTTTGTATTGTTTTCTTATGTTGTAAAAGCCAACACAGCCAAACAAGATCAGCCCGTCGACAACCTGTTTGAACTCCATTGCACTGATAATGATGGCAACCACAACCAGCATAGGCACCAACAAAACAATGATACCCAGAGTGCCTGAAATATAGTGTTGAGACGTTGGTGCTGTCTGGTCAGGCAATACCCGCGTTGCCAGGTTAAGTACCATGAGACGGTAGAGCGTCACCGGATTAAAACGATCGGGTATATGCCAGACTCTGTCGACGAGGATCACCAGCAGCACTGTCATTAATGCGATAAGCCAGGGTGAGAGTTCGCTGCTGGTCATAGTGAGGGTATAGCGTTCCGTTTAGTCTTGTTTGGCCAGTACCGCAATCATTTGCATAACGAGTTCTGCAGAGTGCTTGGCGGCTTTTTCAAGGTAGGACTGGAAAGATACCGTTGAGGTTTTGCCTGCAATATCAGACAAAGAGCGGATCACTAAAAACGGTGTGCTGAGCATAAAACAGGTTTGTGCAATGGCAGCACCTTCCATTTCAACGGCGGCCATAGTCGGGAACGCCTCGCGTAAACGCGCAGCCGCCTCGTCACTGCCAATAAACGAATCACCCGTGCAGATAAGGCCGCGTTTGGTGGTGACATCCAGCGATTGCTCTGCTGCCTGTTCCGCAGCCAGAATCAGCGTTTCGTCGCTTTCGTAAGTCGCAGGCATACCAGCAGCCTGACCAAGCGTATAACCAAAGTGGGTGATGTCGATATCGTGGTGCAGTACAGAGGTCGCAATCACCAAATCGCCAATGTTCAAGTCGGTATCGAAGCCACCGGCTGAACCCGTATTGACCACGTAGTCCGGCGCAAACCGATCTACCAGTGCAGTAGTCGCGACTGCGGCTGCAACCTTACCAATACCACACTTTACTACGACCACTTCTACGCCGTGTAACGAGCCGGTGTAAAACGTTAAATGTTTCCACTCCACTACTTCCGGGTTGTCTAAGCTGGCCTGAAGTAGCGCAACTTCCTGATCCATTGCGCCAAGAATTCCAATTTTCATGGGATACCTTTTGATTGTGTGAAAAACTGATGTCACTCAGTATGGTCAATAAGAAGCCCGAAAGTCTAATATGAATAGCAATATTCTCATAGCAAATCGCCAAATTAATCTATACTGACATTGTTAGAAGTTGATGTGAGGTTAAGTATGCGCAAGCGCTTGCATAGGCCCGTGTTATGGTGTCTTTTGATCGTTTGTTTTTGGACAGGTCTGTCAGTGCAGGCAGAGGAAAAACTGGCCATTTCTGGTTTCGGTCGTTTGGTAGCCGGTTACCTCGACGACAATAATGTCTCGTTTGAAGGCTACACCAACGAATTGTCTTTTAGTGAGCAGAGTTTGCTGGCCATTCAGGCCGATTATCATTTGACAGACACCCTCTCTGTGACGTCTCAGTTATTGGCCCACAACAATAGTGAGCGTGACTCAGGCATTGAATGGTTTTACCTGACTTACGAACCAAATTCTCAGTGGTTATTTAAAGCGGGCAAGATGCGTACGCCCTTTTACCATTATTCCGATGTGCTGGATGTCGGCTTTGCTTATGCCTGGCTCTCTCCTCCGCAACAACTCTACAGCGCTTTTTTGTTTAACCAGTACGAAGGCGTAAGCGGTATTCACCGGTTTTCTCTGGGTCAGGTAAGTGGTGCGATTGAGCTTTATACCGGTCGTTACAATGGGAATACGAGCTTTCAACAAAAGCGTTATCCCACTGACATCGATAATTTGCAGGGCGTGGTTTTCAATGCCATTGTAGGGAATCACCTTAAACTTCGGTCTTCGTATATCACCGCTGACTTTGCGTTGGATCTAGAGGAAATTACAGAATTTGCCAATATCTTGCGAGGCGCGGGGTTCGTGCAGAGTGCCAACTCGCTTACCATGGAGGGCGAATTTGATATATATCAGTTAGGCGCCATTTACGAAGAGTTTGACTATCATTTGGCCTGGGAATGGATGAAGATTACGTCCAATACCATCTTGGCACCTAACATTGCCAGTTACTACGTTCAAGGTGGCTATGTATTCGATTCGGTTACAGCCCACTTAACATTTGCAAATCTCATCACATCTGATGTCGAGCCAGTCAATGAAATACCGTTTGGTGTTAACCCCGGGCTGGATCAATTATTCATTGCGTATAACACCACGCTGCAGCGTACCAAGGCGTCTGATTTAAAGAGTCTGACCCTTGGCGTAAGATGGGACGCGGGCGTAAATGTGGCATTTAAAGCTGAAGTAAGTCATTATCAGGGCGGAGTTGGTATTTCTACTTTTGAGCCACTCTCTGAAAGCGCAGCAAGTGCGTTTGATGAGCGGGCGAACTTGTATCAATTTGGAATGGAGTTTGTGTTCTGATGCGATATTTTATGAAGTTGTCATTGGTACTGGTGTGTTGGGGGGCAATAGGCTCCGGTGAGAGCGTGGCTGAAAGCCGGGATGTGGTGGTTGTTGCTAACGTCGAAAATAAAAATATCCGACTGGACAAGCGCGAAGTCAGAAACTTGTTCATGGGTAACACTATTGACGTGGTGCTAGAGCCGGTGTCGCTACCGCCTGAAACCTTAACCCGAGCGGTATTTAATACCAAAATCATTGGTTTGACGGAGTCTAGGATTCAGTCGTACTGGTCGCAAATGCGTTTTAGTGGGCGTTCTAAGCCGCCAAAGGAAATGCAGGATGTCGAGAATTTACTGGCGTATATTTCAACGCATAAAGGCACGGTGGCATTTTTCCCTGCCGACGTACCTATTCCGGATCATTTAACTGTTGTTTATCAAACCAGGCAATAACCAGTGTGGTATTGCCTGGAGGGTATTGTTGAGTTTAAGCAGCGACCTGCTGACCACCTGCTTGACGGCTTGAGCGAACCGGGCGGGTAGGGCGCTTCGGCGCTGGTGGATTCATCTTACTGGCGTCCAGTTTAGCCTGCTGTTTGCGCAAAGGCAGTAACTTGGTTTCAACGCATTCACGCACTTCTTCTACCGAATAGCCTGATTTCACTTTGAACCGCGCATGGGGAATGCCAGCTGCATCCAGTGCGCCGCTTACAAACCAGTCGCGCTGGGTTTTATAACCTTCTTTGCCTTGCTTGTGCACTAAATCAATAGCCAGCACCGGCGTCATGTCGTCACGACGACACAACACAAAATCGAGTTGTTTACTGCCTGCACGCAGCAGCGCCTGACGCGCCTGACGCTTGTTCGCTGAAGTGCGCACCGCCAGTAAGTCGTTAAGTCGCACACGTGAAACAATGCGAAATTCCCGGCCAACGGCTTGTTCAAGCAAATTAATAAACGTGTGTTCTACCTGAGTAAACAGTTGCTGCTTTTTACGGAAAGGAAAACTCACACCGTGATCAGCGAGCTTAAGCGCACCAATCGCAACAACAATCAGTAACATAAATAAGACAATGGCAAGTTCCATAATTTCCTCAATGTGTATCAGTCCGAAGTGTCAAAAAAATGACTTTCCGGCGCCGTTATCGAACGTATTGAAGAAATTGCAAAGGCAATGCCAATAATGATAGGAGAGGTTAAGGGCTATTCCGCAGCTGATGATTCGGTGGAGGTTTGGGTGTCAGCAACTACTAAAATATCGATTTGTGCACCCTCACCGTCGGGGGATACCACCACGCGAACGTCACCTGCGTCATTGGTTAACAGGATTCTGGCGTTGTGTTCGCCTTTCAGGTGCAGGTCAGGCATCAGTGCCAGATAAAATGCAACCAGCGCATCGGTAGAGTCATTAACAAAATACACCATAGACGCAGGCATCTGTGCGTCAAAACGCTGACACTGACGCGCTTCTTCATGAATTTTAACGGCATAAAATGATGCTGGGCATGACGTGATATCAGGCTGCGACTCAGGGGCCGAGGTTGCGTGAGCAGACATACTCAGCGTCATCATCGAAAAGCCCAAGGCAGAAAGTAGGTACCGGCGCATAGTCATGTAGGTCGTCATGTATCGAATATTAGTCATACTCACACTATAGGAGAGCAAGCGTCGACTGGCAATGCCTTACCATTCACAAAGGGTATACGTTCGAGTGGTTAGGTATAGGGCCAACGGAAGTGGGATATCAGATGTTCGTAGTATCGGGACCCATGTCATTCAACATATTTACCAGCCAGTCAGCGAACGCTTTTAATCGCGGAGATAACTGCTGTCTGGAGGGATAAATTAAATTTACCGGCATAGCGGGCGCTTCGAACTCTTTTAATACGCAAATAAGACGACCATTGGCTATCTCTTGCTCTACACCAACTATCGGGAGCTGAGCTATTCCCAAGCCGTTCAGGCAAGCAGAATAATAGGCCTCTGTCCCATTTACCGCGAGGGCACTTGGCATGGTCAGGGTGTGTGTGCCGTCAACAGTAGTATATTCAAACTCGCCGGCACGCTGACTCAGTGAGTGGGAATAATCAATCAATTTGTGATGCTGCAGATCTTCCAGCGCTTTCGGAATACCGAAGCGCATTGCATAAGACTGACTTACACAGTTCACAACACGGTAGCGCAACAGCGGTCTGGCAATCAGGCTGCTGTCTGCTAAATCGCCCACTCTGATCACACAGTCAATGCCTTCTTTAATCATATCAATGCGGTGATCGTAGCTGCTGATGCGTAGTCTCAAATTGGAGTGCTTCTCAATAAAGTCGCCCAGTTTAGGTATAAGGATATTTGACGCAAACCGGCTTGGCATATCCACACGCAACTCGCCGCGCAAATCAGCTGGGTTGCTCACAAACTGCGTTTCCATGGCTTCGAGTTCTGCCAGTAATGCGCGGCATTGCGGTAAAAAGGCCTCACCGTCGGGCGTTAAGCTCACCCGGCGAGTGCTACGATGCAGCAAGCGGGTACCGAGGGTTTTCTCCAGGTTTTGTACCGCCTGAGATATACTGGATTTAGGTAACCCCAGGTATTCTGCGGCCCCGCTAAAACTGCCTATTCTGGCGGTTTCTGAAAACCGGGTTAACATCTCAAATTTGTCCATCGTGCAGCTCATTGTTTGTTTTAATTGAACAATGTTATCGGTTTCGCTGTGTTTTTCAAACAATAAACAGAGCATAAACTGTCTCTGAATTATCCCTTCAGGTCTTAAACACAGAGGCAAAAAGATGAACAAAATGGCATTAATTACCGGCGGAAGCAGAGGGTTAGGCAGGGCGGGTGCATTGGCACTGGCGGCAGAGGGCTGCGACGTTGTAATCACTTATCACAGTAATAAAGAGGCGGCTGATTCACTGGTAAAAGAAGTCGAGTGGGCCGGTCAACAAGCGCTGGCCATGCAATTGGATACCGCTGCCATTGATAGTTTTGACGCTTTTGTTGCAAATTTAACGCACCAGCTAACCAATAAAATTGGCCGTAATAGTATTGATTACCTGGTGAATAATGCGGGTGCGGGCATCAATGCCCCGTTTGCAGACACTACACTGGAGCAGGTGGATAGCTTATTAAACATGCATGTGAAAGGGCCGTATTTTTTGACCCAATCACTGCTGCCGGTGATTGCCGATGGCGGCGCAATCTTAAACGTGTCTTCAGGGCTCAGTCGTTTTTGTTTTCCGGGTTACAGCGCCTACGGCATGGCAAAGGGCGCGGTAGAGGTTATGACCCGATACATGGCGAAAGAGCTTGGCCCGCGAAAGATTCGGGTGAACACCCTGGCACCTGGTGCCATTGAAACGGATTTCCGTGGCGGTGAGGTTAGGGACAACCAAGCGCTCAATCAGGCCATTGCTTCACAAACTGCGTTAGGACGGGTTGGATTGCCAGATGATATCGGCGGCGCTATCGCCACGCTCTTAAGTGAAAAGAGTTACTGGATTAACGGCCAGCGTATCGAAGCATCGGGCGGTATGATGTTGTAATTAATATTCTGTCTTTCAGTGCCGCCGAATCACTTAACTTGCTGATACTGAGAGGCAGATTCCCGCTTATCTTCACTATACGTTACTCGCGAAATACAACCCGACGCTTTCCTTGTAACTTATTTGCAGACATACAGGAAATGCCTCCCCCCGTCATCCCTTAAACGCCGCTCCACGTCATCCCTTAAATGCCTCCCACCCGTCGTCCCTTAAATGCCTCCCACCCGTCGTCCCTTAAATGCCTCTCACCCGTCGTCCCTGAAACGCGCAGCGTTATCAGGGATCTTTGCTTACAACGGCTCAGTAACCGTTACCTTCTTGTCAGTGAGTTGCTGACGCTCTTCATCCGTCAAGTCGTCTCTGCTCAGCAACATATTTACCTGTTCTAGGGCTTTTTCTTTATTCCCCAGTTGCAAATAGGCATCAATAATATGGACCCGCGAGCGATATGTAGTGGGATCCTGCTTAATGTTGTAGCTGAAATATTTGATCGCTTCAGCGGGGTTTTGCAGGTAATGCAGTTGACCTAACCCTTCATCGAACATCTCCCATTCTTTAGGTTCGATTTTGTAGCCATACAGGGTAGATAGTTCGTTGAAATGAGCTAGTACACTCTCGTAACCCTCGAGTGCGGTTTGATAGGGAATTGACCATTGAGGATATAAACCTCTGAGTGCCCCAATAACACCATAAATTGGCGTGTTTTGGTGTGGCTCGTTTGGAAAGTACTCGACTTTGAAACGCAAACTTTGCGTATTCAGATCTGCAAATGCGCTTTCTATTTGTCGAATGCCAGACAGCATTTGCACGCCTTCCGGGGAGTCAGACTCCGGATTGCCTTCATTCCCAATATTCATGTACAGAAAGTTTCTGTGGGAAGGGTTTTTATTGATGAACTTGATAATGTCGCGGACTGTTTCCCCGTTATTCCAAAAAAGGGAAGGGCTAAACGCAAAGTGCGCCTGGAACAAGTCGGGCTTTTTATGAAAACTATGCGAAACAAGCAGTCCACCGTATGAATGACCCGAGAGTATCCTGAACTCTTCGGTACGAAACTTTGCGTCTATGAAGGGAATGACTTCCTGTTCAATAAACCGCAAGTAGGTATCTGCTCCACCGCTTTGTTCTTCATAATTGGCGTCAGGCGTTGGGGTAAAATCCCGGCCTCTGTTAGCTGTAGAAATCCCGACCACGATCATTTGGGGGGCGTTATTGTAGCCGACCAGCGGTTCAAGAATGCCAGATACCAGCGGCAAGCCTACAGGCGCATCTAATGTGTAAAGCACCGGATAACGATAGTGTTGACTGAATTCACTTTCATACTGAAAAGGTAATTGAACATAGATATCAATGGTTTCATTTAATACAGCAGACGTGATCGCTATTTTTTGAAAGGGAAGGTGACGCTCAACGGCATTCTCTTTAAATGAATCCGAGTATGCGCTGCATGTTGTTAAGATGAACAACACGATCATACTGACAAACTTAGTCATACAACATCCTTATTTTTATGCCTGTTTACCAGGTTGTTCTTAACAGTAAGTTATTGTTCAAAAAGAGTCTAGTTGCTTGCATATCATCTAGGAATCTAATACCCATAAGCAAATGTTCACTCAAATCCCACTGTTCGAAATGTTGCTAACCAATTCATCAAATATAACTCGAACGCGCTTGGGAACCGGGCCTCTTTGGGGCCGGTAAATAAACAATGTCCAGGGCTCGGGATCATATTCCTTAAGGACCCGAATCAACGTTTTATTGTTCAGTTCTTTATTGGCTAGGAAGCTGGGAACCTGAGCAAAAACCAGTCCATCCAGTGCGGCTTTGAACTCCGCTTCTGCATCGTCAAATACAATGCGCGAGTTGAAAGAATGCAGTTCGTTGGCCGATTTAAAATACCAGGGCCATGTTCGGCCTGTGCCGGGGTCTAATACCGATGAAGTGGGAAGGTGATGTAAATCGCTCGGGGTTTGAGGGCTCCCTAGTTGTTGAATGAGTTCCGGCGCTGCCACAACAAAGAATTCAATTTGTCCGATTTTCTTAACGATAAAGCGATTGTCACGAATAAAACCAATCCGCAAACCAATGTCGATACGTTCTTCAACCACATCAGCACGCTTATCACTGAGCATGAGTTCTATATTAATGTCAGGGTATTTTTTCAGTAATTGCACCACAATTGGGGTAACAACTGAGCGTCCAAAACCCAGTGGGGCAGCAATTCTTACTTTTCCGGCAAGTCCTTCATTCGCCTCTTCGGCATTGCGCTCAAATAAAGCATCAAATTCTTTGATCAACGGTTTTGCTTTATCGAACAGGCGGTGGCCAAAGTGAGTCAGTTGCATGTGGCGTGTATTCCGGTGGAACAGTAATTCACCCTGCAAGTTTTCGAGCTCTTTTATTGCGCGTGTCACAGCTTGAGGCGAAATGCTTAATTTTACTGCAGTTTCTTTGAAGCTCAGATTTTCTGCGGCAACACTAAAAATTCGAAGCATTTCCAGTTTGTTATTCATTTATTTATTTATTCCTATTTTTGGAATTCAGAAAGCGTATCAAATTCATATACTGGAATACATCCATACCAGATAATTTGTCTGCATCGTGCATTTGGCAATTTATTTGGAGACAGATATGAGTGATTCAATTCAAGGTAAAGTAGTAGTTATTACAGGTGCCAGCAGTGGTTTAGGGGAAGCTACTGCTCGTCATCTGGCGAGCCTGGGCGCAAAGGTGGTACTGGGTGCCAGACGAACCGAAAAGTTACGAGCAATCTGTGTAGATATTCAGCGCGCAGGCGGTGAAGCGACTTTCAACACAATGGACGTCACGTCGTTGGAAAGCGTGAAGGATTTGGTGGATTTGGCGGTGCAAACTTACGGCAAACTGGACGTTATTATTAATAACGCAGGGTTGATGTCTATTGCACCGTTACAAGAGCTGAAAGTGGATGAATGGAATAGCATGATCGATATTAATATCAAAGGTGTACTCAACGGGATCGCCGCTGCGTTACCGGTATTTGAAGATCAGCAATCAGGCCATTTTATTAATATTTCTTCTGTTGCGGGCTTAAAAGTATTCAGCCCAGGCGGAACTGTGTACAGCGGAACTAAATTTGCTGTTCGTGCAATATCTGAAGGACTTCGCCATGAGGTTGGTGGAAATATTCGTACCACGTCGATTGAACCGGGTGCGGTTGACTCTGAGTTAAAATACGGCTCGTCACATCAGGCAAGTTCTGACTTCGTGGTGGATTTCTACAAACAAGCTATCCCTGCAGATTCAGTTGCCAGGGCGATTGCCTACGCCATCGAGCAGCCACGTGATGTGGATATCAACGAAATTGTATTACGCCCTACTGTGCAGGAATTTTGATGTAGCGGGTGTTGTATCCGCTCCTAAGATCCCTGATAACGCTGTGCGTTTCAGGGATGACGGGAAGTATGGTTTCAGTTAAATGGAGCGTAGCAACCCAGCTTGAAGATGAGTGGAGTTTCAATTCGGCTCTCATTAGCGTTGCCGGGCGGTTGTTGTGCAAGGTACCGAGATCCCTGATAACGCTGCGCGTTTCAGGGACGACGGGAAGTATGGTTTCAGGGATGACGGTTTTTGGTGTTTCAGGGCATGTTAACTCACCAACTTTGCAGCAGTAGTGGCCAGTAGTGCGGCTCGTGCGCCTACTGTTAGGGCGTTGGCCGAGCTGGCGTTACCCTGAATGGCTCTGGCGTACACGCCTTGTAAAATGGCAGCCAGCCGGAACATGGAAAACGCCACATAGAAGGGCCACTGTTCAATGTTGTCACGACCTGTGCCACTGCAGTAGCGTTGGATAAACTCAGCCTCAGTAGGGATGCCGCGCGCTTCAAGATCTATACCCACCAACCCTTTTGTGCCGGTGTCGTCTTGTGGCAGGTGGTAGGGAATACAGCAATAGGCCAGATCAGCCAGTGGGTGTCCTAAGGTGGATAGCTCCCAATCCAGCACGGCTGCCACATCTTTGCTGTTGCGGTTAAACAACAGATTGCCAATCCGAAAGTCACCGTGTACTAAGCACGTAGTGGTATCGGCCGGGATGTTGTCGGGCAGATAGGCCATTAAATACTGCATGGCTCTGGCACCTTCGCCACCGCCTGCTGGTGGTTCACAAGACTGGCGGTATTGTTCGCTCCAGCGCTTAATTTGGCGCGCGTAATAGTCACCGCCTCTTGCGTAATCATCAAGGCCAACACTGGCAATATCGACATTGTGCAGAGCGGCCAGTGTGTCGGCCATACTGGCGTATATATGTTGTGTGTCAGACGCCGACAAGCCATCACAAGCCGGATGTTCGAT
>Ga0209379_10000985_pt1 | contig 20072 bp, 20 predicted proteins | sample tdDd001_FD_187124 | JGI IMG/M metagenome (GOLD analysis project Ga0209379, IMG submission 187124) | Marine sediment microbial communities from the Atlantic coast under amendment with organic carbon and nitrate - tdDd00.1 (SPAdes)... | ecosystem: Environmental > Aquatic > Marine > Coastal >...
CCTAAGCTCGACTGCATACCTAATATCTGGCCCAGCAGAACAAAAGTTTGAATCAAAAACTGAGTAACCATCCCCATTGCAACGCCAATAATGATTTGCTCAGCGATGGTCATGAAACCACGAAATGAGAGCAATTCAATATCTTGAGGAACTGCTGGAATAGCTGGCATCACGGCAAACGTAATCGCTAACCCGAGGTAAAGACGAATACGTGGCGAAACAAAGCGAGCACCAGTCACAGTCATTACCATTAACATTGAAGATATACGGACATATGGCCAAAAGTAATTGGCAATCCAATCCAGTACAATGTCAGTTGGGTATTCCATCACAATACCTTGTTAATAAAGCACTTGAGGCAAGCGCTCAATCAAACCAAAAAAGTACTCCATCAGCATTTGCGTCATCCAGTGACCAAATAGCATTAGGGCCAACAAGGTCACAATCAAACGTGGCAAAAAGCTCAATGTCTGTTCGTTGATAGACGTTGCCGCTTGAAAGATTGCCACGACTAAACCAATTAATAAGCTGGGAATAATGATGGCGCAGACCATGATCAGCACCATCCACAAAGCATCTCGGAAAAGCTCGACAAACATTTCAGGAGTCATAATTATTCCTCTTCAAATTTGCCCAGCTACAAAGCAAAGCTGCCCGCTAGGGTTGATAGTATTAAGTTCCAGCCATCAACTAACACGAACAACATTAGCTTGAATGGCAGGGATACAATCATAGGCGAGAGCATCATCATACCCATCGCCATCAGTACTGACGCAACCACTAAGTCAATAATAAGAAACGGAAGAAACAGCATAAAACCAATCTGGAAAGCTGTTTTTAGTTCAGAAGTGATAAAAGCTGGGATCAACACTGCCATAGAGACATCTTCAGGGTTTGTCACTTCCGCCCCTGACATATTAACGAACGTTTCAAGGTCTTTAACGCGAGTCTGCTTGAGCATAAATGCCTTCATAGGCTGTTGTGCTGCATCAAAAGCTTCTCGCGCTGTGACTTGCTCGTTTAAATATGGCTGAATGGCTGTTTCATTCACTTCATTGAGTACTGGGGACATCACGAAAAAAGTAAGGAACAACGCAATGCCAATAATGACCTGGTTTGATGGCGTTTGCTGCAAACCCATAGCCTGGCGCAGAATGGACATGACGACCACGATACGGGTAAAAGAAGTCATTAAAATGACCATCGCCGGCAAGAAGCCAAGCATGGTCATCAGAGCCAGAATTTGCAGCGTAACAGAATAATCTTCGCTACCATCTGGATTGGTCGTCATGGTAAATGCCGGAATGCCGCCCGTGTTGGAAACCGATAACGAGTGGCTTGCACCTTTATCACTCTCCATCGCTTGCATGGTAACACTGCCTCCAGGGGCTAAGTTGGCGGGTAATGCGCCTTCTTCGGCTTGAGCGAACGCGGCTGACGACGTTAATAGACTTAGCATCAAGACAACAAGGCCTATGACCAGTCTAATTGGATTATCCTTTATCATTCTTTTTAATCAGTTGACTAAATTGACTAGCAAATGCATTGGTCGCCAACTCATCCTCTTTTAGCGGCTGTTCTAGTTTAGCCAGGGTTTGAATCGATTGACTGGTAATACCTACCAGAAATTGCTCTTCTCCGACTTGCACGACTGCGATACGCTCTTTCGTTCCGACAGGTAACTGGCTGACAATTCTTAAACCTTTTTGCTGACCCATTGCTGGAACCTGCATGCGCTTTAGCAGCCATGCCAAAAAGATGATGACACCAATGACAAGAACCAATGAGCCCAATGTCGTCGCCATATCCAAACTATTTGGCGCCGCTGCAAATGCATAAGGAGCACTCAGCGCAAGGCTCAGTGCTCCTGTCATTTGCATCAACCGTGTATTGATTGAACTTCTCATACTAGCGTAGCTTTTTGATACGTTCAGTTTGGCTAATTACGTCCGTCAGACGAATACCAAATTTGTCGTTGACGACAACAACTTCACCATGAGCAATGAGTGTACCGTTAACTAACACGTCAAGGGACTCTCCCGCTAAGCGGTCCAGTTCCACGACAGAGCCTTGGTTTAACTGCAATAGATTTCGAATGCTAATCTGAGAACGACCGACTTCCATCGAGATAGTCACGGGAATATCCATGATGGTATCAAGCTTACGTCGCTCATCTTCAGAAATAGGCGCAGAGGTATCTTTCAACTCTTCTAATGGCGCTGCAAGCACTTCATCAACATCAATTGATGGTGCTGATGGATCTTCGCCAAGAGCTGCTGCCCATTCGTCAGCAAGTTTTTGATCGTCACTTGGTTCCATTATTGTGTCCTGTCTTAAATCTTCTTTGTTCTTCCACCTTCGCTATCAATTCAGCAAAGGCATTGAAATACTGGCGTATTAATTTAATCGTCATCATCGCTTTCAAGCTCAGACATAATGTCCTTACCCAAAAACGCCAAATCCGTTTTTACTACATGTGGACGTTCGATTTCCTCAGAAACTTGCACTGCCAGCTTGTCTTCTGAGCGCCCCATTTTGACTCGATAGGTGGGTAAATCTTCAATGAACATCGTCGCATGTTCTGGCATCTCAATCGGGATCACATCACCCGGTTGAAGTTCCATCAAGTCACGTAGAGAGATGTCTTTCTCCAGCAAATTCACACGAAAGTTTACCGGGCAATCCATGATCTCTTCACGCAGAGCAGAACTCCAACGTACGTCTGTTTCCATCTTGTCAGATTGAACACCCGCATCCAGCAATTCGCGGATAGGTTCAACCATCGAATAAGGCATCACAACGTGAAAGTCGCCACCTCCGCCGTCAACCTCGATGTGGAATGAGCTTACAACAATCACTTCTGTTGGGCTCACGATGTTTGCCATACTAGGGTTTACTTCTGAGTCGAGATATTCGAACTCCACCCCCATGACCGGAGACCATGCTTCTTTGTAGTCTTCAAAAACAATTTTTAGGAGTAATTGAATAATGCGTCGTTCGGTTGGAGTAAATTCACGACCTTCGATTTTGGCATGGAAGCGACCATCGCCACCGAAGAAGTTCTCTACCAGAATAAACACCAGACGCGCTTCCATGGTGATCAGTGCCGTACCTTTTAACGGACGAAAACGCACCATGTTCAGACTGGTTGGAACGTACAGGGTATTTTGGTATTCACCAAACTTCATCATCTGTACGCCATTGATCGACACTTCTGCCGTTTTACGCAACATGTTAAACAGACTGATCCGCATGTGTCGTGCAAAGCGCTCGTTGATAAGTTCGAGCGTCGGCATGCGACCACGTACAATTCTGTCTTGAGATGAGAAGTCGAAGTTAACGGCACTCCCCGTGTCTTCGTCCATGGGTTCATCGACGTCATCAACATCGTCTACACCATGTAATAGCGCATCAATCTCATCTTGGCTTAATAGATCTGTCACGTTTTACCTATTGAATAACAAAGTCTGTAAATAGGACTTTTTCGATAACTGGTTTACCAACCGCAGCATTCAGCGCAGCTTTGATATCGTCAGTCGCTCGGTTTCTTAACTCAATTCGACCATCCGGAGAGCGCAGCTGCTCAACCGTAGCAGAAGCAAACGTTGATAGAAGAGAGCTTTCTATAAGTGGTGAGTGATAGCGAGCTAAGTTTTCATTTTCACTACCACGAACCATAAGTTGCGCTTTGATTTGAACAAGTCGATCCCGGCTATCACCTGTTACATTGAACACAAACGGCTGCGCAATATTAACGTAAGCGATTGGGTTTGCTGCCGCGACAGCTTGCGCGTCTTGTTCAACCGCGGCTTGTTCAGGTTCACTAGAGCCCATTAAAAAGAATGCAGCAGCACCGCCACCACCAAGCAATACGACGACTGCAATGATGATAATTAACAATTTACTTTTGCCTTTAGGCGCGTCAGCACCTTGTGGTTGTTCTTCTGCCATATTCTTCTCTTATGTTATTTGACGCTAAAACTCTGATATTTTATGCGTAAAAACTAATTCCATCACGCTTTGAAGTCACATTCAAATCAAGATTCACATCAGCATCAAAGTTTTCATCTGATTGGCCAGAAAAACCTCGCTCTGAGCCACCTTTTCCAGACTGTTCTGATGCGGTATACCCTTGTTGTTGACCACTACTCTGCTGCTGAACAGAAGAGTCAGCAAGCTGCATACCTTGTTGAGCAAGCATTTCTCTTAAACGAGGTAGCGTCTGTTCAATCAAATCTCGAGCTTGTGGATTACTAACCGTAAAATGAACATTGGCTAAATCGTTGTTCATTGTCATGCGGATCTGCATACGCCCTAACTCTGGCGGATCTAAGCGGATATCGAGGTTCTTAAGATTCTTCGACATCATCATCTGCACTTTTTCTGCAACTTGTTCATTGGCCAACTCTTTGGTTAGCTGCAGTGGTAGTTGAGCTTGCTGAGCCGCATCAACTCGCGCCTGTTGCTGGGCCGTTACGCCTTGCTGACCTGCTGCTGCTTGAATTTGTCCCGCTAAACCATGCTGGGCTTCTGGTTTGTCCTGCTGGTGTGAAGTGCCTTTCAGTGCGCCAGCCGCTAGACTTGCGCTCATTGCCTTTTTACTCAAGTCTAGATTCGCACCTGCGTGCGCTGCAGGGGTCATATTGGCTGCAACCAAGGCATCTGGCATTGCCGCCATCGCCGCAGCTTTATCTGCATTTGATGTCACCGTTGTTTGCACATTGGCTTGCGTTACTGCATGTTTTAGGTCTTGCGTAGCAAGTTGGTGCGCTTGTTGAGCACTCGCAGCTGAAGCCGCTACGCGACTTTGATTAAGCGTTGCTTGATGCTCGGCCATCGCCACTTTCACATCACTAGGTAAAGCGACAAATTGGGCTAACTCTTGCTCTGGGATATCCGCGACCAACTCGCCAGATTTTAGCCCTTCAATTATCTCGATTTCTTTTGCAGACAGAGGCTCACCCTGCGCTAACTTGGTATCAATAATGTCCAGCTCAGCAAGAGCTACGCGTTGTACTTCAACTGCCTCGCTTTCTAGTGGTGCTGTTTCTAGTGGTATTGCCTGATTAAGAGCTTCTGTACCGACTAGCGCTTGAGCGCCTTGTGCTACGACTTGACCATTGACGGCTGCTTGGGTCGTCGCATTCACCATCGCTTCCGCATGGACCGCCTGTGTGCTTGGTGAGTTCCAATCAATCTGCGCCGCTGATGGGATGTCACCACCTTGTTGTGGCTGAGAAATGTTTGGCACATGTTGTACGTTTGACGCATTCGAAGCGACAACTAGCGGCTTGCCATCAGCGTCTAGCATCACTTTTTCAGGGTCAACCGAAGAATTCGTCTCCATCCCTTTGATAGACGTATCTGTCGCTAAAGCTTTTTGTTGCTCCGAAGTTAGGCGAGCACTTTGCACATTACTCGCGCCCGCCGACACCATAACGCTTTCTGGTGGCAATGCTTTGCCACTATCTACAGAAAGCTCGTTTGATTGAAGCGTTTGGTTTGCTTGCTCAATACGCCCAAGTAGCTGCTGACCTTCTCCCATCGCGCTCTTCACTTGCTCGGTCTGTGGTTGCTCGGAAGATTTGGTTTGGGCAATGTTCGTTTGAGAGTCTTGAGTTGGCTTCGCAGCCAATGAAGCGGATTCAGAACCAGTCGACGTCGCCTCCGCTCCCTTTGTCATTTCGCTAGAGTCTGGAGAGGTGGAACGACTTGCGGTATCTAATTCAGCTTTAATTGATTTACTTTCGTGGTCGCCACTTTGTGCACCTGCTGCTTTGGATTCACTCTGCTCAAGCAGTTCATCGGTCGACTCTGTGGAAGCGACTTTATCAGCTTCACCACCTTCCGCAGAGACTTTTGCTTGGCTTTCAGCTTCTGAGTCTGCTGAAGCATCGTTAACCACTTCGTCTTTGGTCTCTACCGAAGCGTCAGGTGCATCAGATTTTGCCACCGCCTTCTCTGCTTTTTGTGAATCACTAAACACCCCAGCTAAGGTTTCAAAAAAACCTTTGCTTTCAGGGTTATCTTCAACAACCTTACTAGAAGAATCGGTGACCGACACCTTATTGGTTGCAGAAACATTCGATAAATTCACATTCATATAAACACTCTCATCATCGGCAGCGTTGAGCATATCGCTGTCGGATTGCACTTTGGCGGCAAACTTAGGTCACAAGACCCGATATTGATAGCTAATCTGCAAAAATCACGCCAACAGCAGATAAAAAGAGACCAAACTGAACTGTGGTTAACCTGGTTGAAAGAAGAACGAAATTTTCACTCGTGCTCGAAGGGAGACAAATGTTAGGTAGCTGTGTTCATGTTGGTGCACACAATTATGATGACATTGTTTAGCGAATAGATTCGCGCCCTTGGGCACTGACTCAAAGAATGGTAGTAATGGGACTCGATTCACTTACGGGTTTGAAGGAAATAACCAAGGCGCTATCTACGCACCTTGCTTGAAACCGTCGAGTGATAAAACTCAGAAACGTTGTGGCTTTCGACTATAGAGCAAGGTAGAAAACTCATCCATTTGCTTCTGCTCTCGCTTCGCTTCCGCCGCTTGTTTTTCTTTCTCGCGCTTTTCAATCATCCACTCGTAAGACATGCGCTCTTTACGCATGTTTAACCAGTAATCTTGGCAGTTCGTTACTTGTTCCTTGAAGTGGGTTTCTGCTTGCTTCTGCTTAGATAGCGTTTCATCTAATTGCGTGAGGAATCGATTCAAATGCCCGTATTGACTTGCAGTAAGCCCCGCCATACCACGGTCTACGAGCTGCTGGCAGTAATCAAGACGATACTTTTCGATTTGTTCTACTTGGCGGTAGTAATCTTCTAGCTCAGTGCGCGCTTTGTTGAGTGCAAGCACTGCTTGGTCTTCACGCTCTTTTGCCTGCTCAAGCAAGAATTCCATCGCATTATTCATAGGTTATTACCCACCCAAGAGGCTTTTCAACATATTCACACACATGTCGTAAGGAACCGACTCTTTCATCCGCTGTTGTAGGTATTCATCCAGTTTTGGTTTGATGGTAAATGCACCATCAATAGCTGGATCGGTGCCCGGCTTGTAGGCTCCGATTGACACCAAGTCTTGGTTCTTGCGACAAATCGACAATACCTGACGTACCGCTTTTGACATCAGAACGTGCTCCTCAGTCGTAATTTGCGGCATAACTCGACTGACTGACTTCTCTACATCAATAGCAGGGTAATGACCGGCATCCGCCATTTCACGAGAAAGTACAATGTGACCATCAAGAATCGCTCGTGATGCGTCAGCAATTGGGTCTTGAAGGTCATCACCTTCTGTTAATACTGTAAAAAATGCCGTAATTGACCCTTGCTCTGGACTGCCATTACCAGCACGTTCCACGAGCGCAGGAAGCTTAGCAAAAACACTCGGTGGATAGCCTTTAGTTGCTGGCGGTTCACCGACCGACAAAGCTATTTCACGCTGAGCTTGAGCAAAACGGGTGAGTGAGTCCATTAGAAGCAAGACATCTAAGCCTTGGTCTCGAAAGTATTCGGCAATTGTTAGAGCCGTTTGACAACCTTTCAAACGCATCAGAGGTGATGCGTCAGCAGGAGCGGCGACAACAACAGAACGACGTCGTCCATCTTCGCCAAGAATCTCCTCAATAAACTCTTTTACTTCTCGGCCACGCTCACCAATCAGGCCAACCACCACAACTTGAGCAGTAGTTCCTCGAGTCATCATGCCTAGAGTTACCGATTTACCAACACCAGAACCTGCAAACAGACCGATACGCTGACCTTTACCAACCGTCAACAAACCGTTAATCGCTTTTAAGCCAACATCGAGTGGTTCAGAGATTGGTTTACGTGACAGAGGGTTGATGGGTTCGGCATTGAAAGATGCACGCTGCTCTGTGTACAGAGGACCCAATCCATCAAGCGGGTTACCAACGCCATCAATAACGCGCCCCAAAAGCTCCATGCCTACTGGCAGGCCTGCTTCGCTGGTCAGTGGCGTCACTCTCGCGCCAGGAAGAATGCCTGTGATTTGCTCACTCGGCATCAAAAATAGATTGTCACCAGAGAAACCTACGACTTCTGCTTCCATATGTCCGGAAATAGTTTCAACCAAGCACAAACTACCAATTGGAGCACGACAGCCTGTTGCTTCTAGTGTTAAGCCCACAACTCTAACGAGCTTCCCTGAGGCAACAGGCCTCGTGGTAAGCCCTTCGATTTTGTAGCTTTTGAGGCGCTCAGCTAACGCAAGCATGGCTTACTCGCCTCCTTGATGGCGATTGGCTCCACAAAAACTCTGAATCACTTGCTTGATGCGCTCTTCCATTCGGTAGTTAATACTCGACTCTCCCGCGGCAATCTGTACATCACCACGATTTAACGCAGGCTCTGCTACAAGCGTCCAGTTACGGAACTCCAACTCACTTTCCCCGTAAGAAGAGCGAATAATAGAGACATCATCGGGGTTAAGATGCAAAGTGATCGGGTGTCCACTGATTGGAAGTGCTTCCACCGATTGTTTCACCGTATCAAGGATGACTTGAGGATTCGTTTGAACTTCTACATGAACCACTTCTTTTACAAGGCACAACACCATGTCTACCAATTGCTTTTCGACCTGAGCATTCATCAACTCAAGCGGCTGAGCAAATTGGTTAGCAAGGTTAATAAAGGTCTCAACTTGTTGCTGAATGTACTCTTGACCTGCAGTCACGCCTTCGACTTTACCGAGTTCTAAGCCCTCTGCATGGCCTGCTTGTAGGCCTTCATCTTTACCTTTTTCGTAGCCTTGCTTAAAACCAGCTTCTTGGCCTTGATGCAAGCCTTCTTGATACGCTCCTTGCTTAATTAACTCGATTTGCTCTTCTGTTAATTCAAGAACTTGCTCTTCTTCAGGCTCATCAAAATTAGGCACCCACCCTGGGTCATAATTAAAGGCGGTCTCTTTCGCCTGCTTAGAGCTGGCATCGGCATAGTCTGGTAACCCCCAGCGCTGAGGTTCAACCATCGAATCCTCTTCGTCAGGGCGAATAAAGCCACGTTTTCTATCACCGACCATGGGGCACCTACTGTGTACTTAGCTTTGAAGATAATTCGCCCTGCGGAGAATGGTGCAGGGCTGTAGTGATTATAGGAATTCGTCCGCGCCGCCTGATAGCATGATTTCTCCGCTATCAGCCATTCGCCTTGCAATTGCCAGAATTTCTTTCTGCGCCGCTTCCACATCTGCAACACGTACTGGTGGCATTGCTTCAATGTCATCGCGCATCATCTCAGCGGCACGCTTAGACATGTTCTTGAAGATCTTCTCACGTAGAGAGTCATCGGCACCTTTAAGCGCTTTCTGCAGAACGTCTTGAGGTACATCACGCAGCAATTTTTGAATACCTTGATCGTCCACTTCGACAAGGTTTTCGAATACAAACATAAGATCTTGAATTTGCGTCGCCATGTCTTCGTCTTGATCTCGAATCTGCTCCATGAGCAAACCTTCGACGTTGTTGTCGAGGTAGTTCATGATCTCTGCTGCTGCCTTCAAACCGCCAATCTTCGCGGCTTGCGCACCAGCCTGACCAGCAAACTGCTTCTCCATGATTTCATTTAGCTCAGCCAATGCAGAAGGTTGAACTTCTTCTAGGTTGGCAATTCGCATCATCAGGTCGAGACGTACACGTTCAGGGAACTGAGAAAGAATTTCTGCCGATTGATCCGCTTCTAGGTATGACAATACGATAGTTTGAATTTGCGGGTGCTCGTTAACAATGATGCTGGCAACCTGACGAGGATCCATCCATTTCAATGAATCAAGACCTTTAGAACCAGTACCAAGTAGAATTTGGTCTACTAGGTTATTCGCTTTGTCCTCACCTAGTGCAGCCACAAGCGCATTACGCATAAAGTCTTCACTGCCCATACCGATGTTGGTGTATTTCTGGATGTCTTCTAGAAACGCACGATGTACTGCAGAAACTTTATCCTGACTAAGATCCTTCGCTCTCGCCATTGAGCTACCAACTCGCTGAACCTGCTTTGGTTCGAGGTGGCGAATTATCCCTGCTGCATCTTGTTCATTGAGACTCAACAGCAAAATTGCCGCTTTCTCTTCACCAGAGATGGTTGATGGGTCAATTTCTGCAGGTACACCCGCATTTTCTTCTTGAGGAACAATATCGTTAGCCATTATCCAACATCCAGTTCTTAACTACTTGAGCGGCAAGCTCTGGTTCGTTCGCAACTAACGCACGAACCGCTTTCAATACATCTTCATCTTTATGAAGGTTTGGTAGATCGATGCTTGAACCAAACTCAAACAGTTCACTACTCTCGATATCACTGCCAATCAGGCTGGTTTCACCATCTGCACCAATTGGTAGACCATCTGGTCCATACATTTCATCTTCATCGTCCGCAGCTGGGTTAAGAAGTTTCTTCATAGCCGGACGAACAAGAACAAGGACAACTACAATGATAACTAGTGCGCTTGCAAACCAACGAACCCAATCGTTAAAGTTCGGGTGCTCCCAAATTGGCGTATCGGCCAACTGTTCCATTTCTGGCTCTGCAAACTTAACGCTTAGGACATTCAGTAGGTCACCACGTGCTTCACTAAAACCAACTGTACCAATCAAAACTTGGCGGATTGCATTTATTTCGGATTCACTAAGCGGCGTATATGTCACTTCACCAGTATCTGGATTAACATTGCGATGTTCTTTGATTGCAACGGAAACCGTTTGGCGGTTAATCACCCCTGTTTGCATGCGCTCATGACGAATGGTCGTATCTAGCTCGAAGTTGCGGGTAGATTCCTTACGTACCGAACCTTGACCTAACACCGAGCCATCTTTCATTTGCGCAACATCCTGCGGGATAGATGCATCTGCTGGAGGCTGATTGCTTAGTGCTCCCGGAACTCCAGCAACCATATTGCCGTTGTTATAATCTTCAAGGGCATATTCACTACGTGTCGCAGGGGTATTTGGATCGAACTGCTTACGTGTCTGCTCGATCGCACTGAAGTCCATTTGAATATCGACCTGCGCGGTATAGTTTCCGTACCCCAAAATAGGCAAAAGAACAGAATCAATTTTTTCTCGCAAAGATTGCTCTTGGCTGCGTTCAAGCTCTTGCTCTTTACGGCGAGCGGCGGAAACTGGGTCTTGTGAGCCAGAGTTAAGCAGACGTCCATGCTGATCCGTCACTGTAATTCGAGACGTTTTCATCCCAGGTACGGCGCTTGCCACCATATCAACAATAGAGTCGACTTCCTGCTGCTTCAGGTTTGCCCCAGTCGATAAAGTTAAAAATACCGATGCCGAAGCTTCTTGGTTGTGACGGACAAAAACACTGTGCTTTGGTAATGCAAGTAAGACACGAGCCTTGCGAACTTGCTTCATTTCTTCAATTGCTTGGGCAAGCTGCCTTTCACGGCTGAGTTTTAAACGCTCTTGCTCCAAACGCTGAGACACACCAAAACCCATATCTTGCAAAAGGATATCGTCGCCAGCCTCAGTCGCTTGATTGACACCTGCACGAACCATTCCCAACTTAATTGAGTTGTAGTCGCTCGCTTCGACGGAAATCGTATTACCATCAAGTTTATAATTGATTTTTTGCTGATCTAAGTAGTCTAAAACTGGGATAAGTTCTTCAGTTTCATACGCGCCAAGTGGTCGCATTTCTGGTTCTTTGACCCAGAAAAACAACATCACAATTAACGCAACACAGATAGAGATAGAAAGTACAAGTACGACTTGTCGCAGTAGATCGAGATCACCTACTGCCATATCAAACTTTGATGCACTGCGCTCTTCTAGATCTGGATTTTGACCTTCAACATCTATATCCGAACTAGAGACAAGAGCGCCATCGGTTCCGCCATCAGAGACGGTTAAATCTGTAGACTGTTCTGCCACACTTGTTACCTAAAATTAAACTGGCATGTTCATGAGGTCTTTATAAGACTCAATGAGTTTATTTCGAATTTGGACAGTTGCATCGAATGCGACGCTAGATTTGTTTCGAGCAATCATAACGTCAGAAAGGGATACGTCAGCGTCACCGCGATCAAAGCGAGTTTGTAGATCTCCAGACGCTTTTTGCAATGAGTTAACGTTATTGATGGCTTTAGTTAAAAGATCACCAAAATCTGCGCCCACTTTTGCACCAGTTGCAACGGGAGCAGTATTGCTCGCCTCTACCATCATGGCACGCATTTGTGATTGAAGACCATCAATTTTCATTGTCACCTCTAAGCCAAAAGTTTGACGACTAATATAAATCTATTTATTGACGCAGCAAGTAGCGTGCCATAAGACAATAGGCTCAATAGTGTAGCTACTCTTTTGTCTCATGGCTATTTACCCATGCATTAACCCGGAATTTCTATACCCGCGTCACGCATTTTGGCAAGTTTATAACGCAAAGTACGTGGGCTGATGCCCAACTTTTCTGCCATTTCTTTGCGGCGTCCATTACATTCGATAAGGGTTTCAAGAATAATCGCGTACTCCTGGTCTCGCAGTTCACCGCCTAAACCTTCGCTACTTGTCGTGCCACGCAGTGGTTCCACTTCCGCGATAGGTTTAACATCTGGTACAACGACATTGCCACTTTGAACTACGCTTTGCAGGCTACTCGCATCCTGCCAATCAACGCCTTCCAGAAGAATATGCTCAGCTTCGATATCGCCATTGTCACTTAAAATCAGGGCACGCTGAACAACGTTATCTAACTCACGGACATTCCCTGGCCACGGGTAACACAATAGTTTTTCGATTGAAGCGTAAGAGAAACTTGGTACTGGCATTCCCATTTTTCCACAATGTCTTTCAGCAAGATGCTTAGCTAACGGTTCGATATCCCCTTTTCTATCGCATAATGCAGGCCATGAAATTGGGAACACATTGAGGCGGTAATACAAGTCTTCACGGAAGTTGCCTTCTGACACATACTGTTTAAGGTCGCGGTTACTGGTCGCAAGTACACGTACATCTAGCTTAATGCTCTTGCGGCTACCTAAGCGCTCCACTTCACGCTCTTGTAATACGCGCAGCAGTTTTGCTTGTAGGTTTAAGTCCATCTCACTGATTTCATCCAATAAGATAGTGCCACCTTGTGCTTGCTCGAACTTACCCGGGCACGCTTGTACCGCGCCAGTGAAGGCACCTTTCTCATAACCAAACAACGTTGCTTCAAGCATATTATCCGGAATTGCAGCGCAGTTGATGGCAACAAATGGGCCGTCTTTACGGTTTGACGCATTATGAATGTAGCGCGACATCACCTCTTTACCCGAACCGCTTGGTCCAAGGATCATCACGTTTGCATCAGTACGAGCAACTTTATCTGCAAGAGCGAGTAATTGAAGGCTCTTTTCATCAGCAACAACGGCATCGCCATTATCGTCCGATTTGATAGGTGCATAACGACTCACCATGTTGAGCAGCACTTCAGGCGCAAAAGGTTTCGCCATGTAATCAATGGCACCATCTTTCATCGCTGATACCGCATCTTCAATATTGGCATACGCTGTCATCAACAAAACAGGTAAGTTCGGCCAATTTTGCTTAATGTTACGCAGTAAAGCGAGCCCACCCATCCCTGCCATTTGGACATCAGAGACAACAATATCAACTGCATTGGATTTCAATTTAACCAATGCGTCTTCTGCACAATCTGCTTCTAACCACTCATAGCCAGCTAGAGCAAGTGTGTCTACTAATGCTTCACGAAGACCTTCATCGTCTTCAACGATAAGCACTTTGCTTTGCGCCATTACGATTCTCCAGTAATTCTTGTTCGCAGTGTCAGCATTATTCAGACTCTGCTTGCACTCGCTCGAGTGGAATGCAAATAGTAAAGCAGGCTCCATCACCCTGCTCTGAAAGAAGTTCAAGTCTGCCATCATGGGCACGACAGACCATTTGCACAACGGCTAGCCCTAGACCAGTACCTTGGGAACGTGTTGTAAAAAACGGTTCCATAATCTTGGTTTGTAGTTCGTCAGGAACGCCAGGACCGTTGTCCTGAACCGAGATTCGCAGCTCTCCATTCACCGGTCGGAAGAAAACATCAATTTGGGATTCTTTACCGCCAATCTGGATCGCGTTCATTACTAAGTTACTAAGAGCTGATGCGATAGCGTTGGCATTACCAAGCAATACCGTATCCTCTTGCTCGACCTCTTGGAAATAATCGATTTGATTGTTCTTTAGAGCTGTTTCAACCATGGGCTGAAATTCGGCCACTAACTGTGCAATCGTGAAAGGCTTAATAACCTTATTATCACCACCTTTGGCAAAAAGCAGCATATCATTAACCTGCTTTTCCAAATCGTGCAGTCGATCCATTAATTTGCTTTGAAAACGCTCTTTTGTCGCCGGCGGTAAATTTGGAGCAGCAAGGTTAGAGGCATAAAGCATCGCACTTGAAAGCGGCGTTCTAACCTGATGCGCTAGAGACGCCACCATTCGACCTAAAGACGATAAACGCTGTAAATCACTCACACGTGATTGAAGTAAGCGCGTTTCTGTTAGGTCAGTGATCAATATCAATTGCCCCGTTGTCGAGGCCGAAATCGCAAGTCTTACCTTACGACCGTTTCTTAGAGAGATCTCATGCCCATCGTCTTCACGAGGGTCAAAAGCCGCCTGAATGATGTTAAACCACTTTTCGTTGACGAGTGGTACTTCAAGAATACGATGAGCTTCTGGGTTCGCCTCTCTGACGACACCTTGTGTATCGAGCAAGATGACACCGGCAGGCATTACGTCCAGAACTTGCTTGTACTGCTCAACTTGGTTTTCTACCGAGTCTAAGTGGGACTGGTTTGCTTTATTGTCCATTTGCTGCCTGTCGAGATATCGCCATTTAAATACTAAAATAGCTTGGTACGCAATTAACGTGCCAAGCTATTCTTTATATTTATCATGAAGTTAACCCTTCGACAAGAAGTTGACACTCATAAAAGTGTGGTTTTATTGTCGATTTTAGCTAGGGCTAGCGCTGTAAATTGTATTTACGCATCTTCTCAACCAGTGTTGTACGGCGCATGCCCAACATATCAGCAGCACGGGCAACTACCCCACCTTGCGCTTCTAATGCTTGGCTAATCATATTGACTTCCAAATCAGCTAGAAGCTCTTTTAGGTTCACACCTTCTGGTGGTAAAGCTTGCGGAGCATTAAGGTTGTGGTCCAAATCACTCTGTTCATCAAAATTGAAGTCTTCAGAGAAGATGTCTTGGAACACGTCTCTCTCTTGCTCTTCTACAGAAGTAAATGGATTTCCTTCCGGCTGGAACTCTGGAATATCACTGTAGCGATATTTGGTTGGCAAGTGATTAACGTCCACCAAACTGTTCGGGTAAAGGATAACCATACGCTCAACCAGGTTTGCCAATTCTCTCACGTTGCCAGGCCAATGATGCTCCATCAGTGAATTAATTGCTCGTGGTGTAAAACATATTGGCAATCCACCTTCAGCTTCTAAACGCGCCATCAGCTCCTGTAGAAGCAAAGGGATGTCTTGCTTACGAGATTTTAAAGCGGGCATTTCAATTGGGAATACGTTTAGGCGGTAGTATAGGTCTTCGCGGAACGAACCCTCTTCAATCATGCGCTCTAAATTGCGGTGGGTTGCTGCAACAACACGAACATTAACTTTAATCGTCGTGTTACCGCCAACGCGTTCAAAGCATCGCTCTTGGAGAACACGTAGCAATTTTACTTGCATCGGCATTGGCATATCGCCGATCTCATCAAGGAAAATAGTGCCGCCTTCTGCGAGCTCAAAGCGGCCTTTTCGAGATGTTAAAGCCCCCGTGAATGCCCCTTTCTCATGACCAAAGAGTTCACTTTCTAATAACTCAGGCGGGATAGCACCGCAGTTAATCGGTACGAATGGGCCATTGCGATGTGCTGAATGGTAGTGAATATTGCGAGCAACAACTTCTTTACCTGTGCCAGATTCACCAAGGATCAATACGTTTGCTTCCGTACCCGATACTTGCTCAATCAGATGACGAACTTCTTGGATACCACGACTTTGGCCTACAAGGCTTCTAAAAAGCGTATTCTTTCGTGCAGACGCAACGACGTTGACACCTTTTCGTCCCAAAAAGTCTTTGCAATGTCGCAGTGCTTCGCTCAGTTGAGGAAAGTTAAGAGGCAGCTCTAACTCTCCAACATAGTTCGGAAGCTCATCAACAGAAAGAGGTAACGGTCCCATGACAAGCAAAGGAATATGGTGCGCTTGGCTCAAATAAGCAATAACTTGCGTCATCGTTTGAGCATTGGATATATTGCCGACAATACAACCAGACCAAACACCAGACCAATCCACTTCGTCCAGTTGTTTAGAGCTGACAGCATCGCAACTCTCTCCAACAAATTCCAATATATTGCTTATATTCAAGCGACTCGGGGCGTCGTCATCGATTACAAGCAGCTTTGCCAAACCTTGCATAAGTAAGAATAATTGCCTTTGTTTTTGGTGTGTTGCGGCCAAACCTTGATAAGCGAATTTGAGTGAACCAATAAGAGACCGTCTCAAATAACGATAGACAAAATAAGAAAATCAGCAACAAAAAAAGCCATTAGGGCCACTAATGACTTCTATTTTATTTGAATAAAAAAATAAGGCAACCAAGCAATAAAGAGGTGTGAGCTCGATTGAAACTTTAATGCACCAACTGTTGTGCAATCAGTAGCAATACATTATGTCTGTCATAAAGTATTGTTTTCGATATTAAATACCAACTTCAGCCGCAGTTAGGTTGTGGAACTCTTGTGGAATCTGGTCCCATGCTGATTTGATCTCTCGAATAATATCGATCACATCATCAATAGGCTGAGGATCATTTTGATGGTTCGCCGCTGAAATCTGAGTAATCATGAACTCATACAAAGAATCTAAGTTTGAAGCAATGTCACCACCGTCATCCATAGATAAGCAACTACGCAGTGCAATAATAATGTCTAGCGCTTTACCAAGACGCTCACCTTTTGCAGGAATGTTGCCTGCTTGCATCGCTGCTTTGCCTTGAATCAAACGTTCAATTGCACCAGCCATCAACATTTGAATTACTTTGTGCGGAGACGCAGCACTTAGTTGGCTGTCAACTGAAACCTTTTTATATGCCTGTAATGAACCGCGCATAGTATTCCTCTTTTATGTAAATTTTTTGTACTGCTGAAGCGAACGTTGGCCGTAACGAAGCTTATGAAGCTGCTTCCCTAGTTGGCTCGTTTCACACTGCATCAGCTCAACAATTTCTTTAGTTCGAGTGACCACTGCTTGCCACTCCGCATCCTGCTTCAAATCAGTATTGCCTTCGACAATAGGCAGCAGGTTTTGCAACATCTGTTCCCTAATATCGACCAAACGCAAAATTTCTTCAGTATTTAGTTCAACTTTTTCTAATTCTTGAGAAATTAGTTGATCGAGGTCACGCAAGCTTGCTAGTTCAAATTCCATTTATTAACCCAACGCGCTCATTAATGCACCGAGTTGCCCCTGCATTTTGCCTGTGGCGTCTTGCATGGCTGTAAACTTGTCATGAGTACGCTTTTCAAGCCCCTCTATGCGGCGATCTAATGCCGCCTGATCGTCATTTAAACGATAGTTTTGTTCTGTAAGGCTTTTTTCTCTGGTTCTGATAGAACCCGTGATTCCGGTAATACCATGAATGGCATCTTCTATCCGCTTAGCAAAACCCGTATTGCCGCCAAAAAACTTTTCCAGTTCGTTAAAGTTATTGTTGAGCTGCTTATCAAGCATCTCATAGTTTATCTCTAGAGTACCTTGTCGAGTGGTGGTGACCCCAAACTCAGTGAGTGACTTGAGGTTTTCTGGCGCTTTTTCAATGCGACTCGAAAACACTGACTTCAATCTAGAATCAGCACTCCTAACGGTGCTATCACCAGCTAAAGGGCCTTTTTGTCCAGTCATCGGGTCAACACCAGACAAAGCTTTGGAGGTTTGATAGAAGTTGTTATACGCCGAAACAAACGTCTCTATATCTTGGCGCACACTCTGCCTGTCATATTCAACGCCAATTTCTGCGGCAGGCTTGTCCTTGGGTGTCGTACCTTTCAAGCTCAAGCTTACACCTTCAACTGCATCTTCTATGACGTTGTTGTGGCTAGAAAGTTGAGCAACGCCATCAAGTACGACTAGAGAGTCTTGACCCGCTTGAACCTGAGCCATGCCCATGTAAGTCTCAAACGATTTTTGTGCTTTTTCTAATTTAGCTTCAGCGGCGTCAATCTTTTCCAGCTTTTCACGCTCTTTGGGATCAAGCTTTGCCCTGTGCATCTGAGTAGCTTGATCTTGAGTGAGTTCACCACGAGCTACTTTTTCGTCCAGCTCCTGCTTCTCGTCAGCGATTTTTTGTTCAATCTCCGCTTTTTCTTGCTCTAGCTGTTGCTGCGCTTCTTTCGCAGTAACATAAGAGTCCGTCAACGTACCTGATGCGGTGTTTGTCCAGCCAGGGATATCAGGAGCTTTTCCTATCGCTTTTTCATCGAGTTCAAGCTCAGGCGTGCGATAAGAGTCCAGCAAAGTACCAGATGCCGCTTCTGACCAGCCGCCGATGCTATCTTCAGGCATCATGCCTGCTTTCTTCTGTGCTTGATCTATCGCGGCTTGGCCAGCTTTTGCCGCTTCTGCACCAAATGATGAAATAGGTTCATTCTTATCAGTGTCAGGGGCGTTTTCCTGCGGAGATGAGGCTTCTTCAGGAGGAATAGGATTACCTTGCTCATCAAGCTCTTGCGGAGCATTTGGATCAGCGAGTTTGTCATTTTCTGGAGAGGTTAGCGGACCAATGATCTCTTCCGCTGCATTGCGAGCGTCTTCGAGCGCTTTTACTCGCTCTTCTAACGTTTTGTATTCAAATTTCTTAAGTGGGTTTCCCACTTCAGAATCAACATTGATATGAAGTTGATGGTCCTTGCCTGATTGGTTCGAGGCAAGGATCAGACGTGGCCCTTCTACATCGTTAATGATGGAGGCACGGACACCAGGGTTACCCTTGGCCCCATTTATTCCACGAACAACATCGGCTAGTTTGGTACCAGCACTGACATTAACTTCGAAGTCTTTGTCACCTAATGAAATCTGCAGCTTACCAGGACCAAATTTTGCGTCTTCAGGAACAACATCCGACGCCAATTTATGGCTCTGTGCAAGCTGCAACACATCGATAGCATACTTACCAGCTATAGCGTCAGTGGTTGCAGTTGCTGACACGACAGCATCGTCCGTTGTATCAACTTTACGAACGGCAAATGCTTTCTCTTGACGAAAATTCGCCATGAGATTTTTCATCGTATCCAATGATTCTCTGAGTCGCCCATAGGCACTAATGCTGGTGTCTATCTTCATTCGCTCATTGTCGATGCGTTGCTGTTTTGGCACACGCTCCGCATCCACAATTTTGCTGACCATGGAATTAATATCCATGCCACCAGACATACCCAAAGGGCCTAAACTCATCAAATCACCTCAAAAACGACTTACACCTTTTCTACTAACAAACCTGTGTTAGCAGAATGTGCGGCTAGACGACGTAATATCTCCAGCATTTCTTCATCAGGTATCTGACGAATTACATCACCAGTGGTGGCTTCATAAATCGTCACTACATCTCTACCTGATTCTTCATCCACACGAAATGCGACACTTTTATTGATGGATGTAACAAACTCATTCATTTGATCCACAATCTTTTGTCGCTCTTCTCTGTTCAGCTCTTTTTGCTGCTCAGCAATTTCTAATGCCGCTTGAACAGAGAAGTCATGTTCAGGTTCTTGCACTGAACTTACAGCGCTAGCCCCTGTCGGACTTGAAATTCTAGCTTCGTCCCCGCCATTTTCTTTAGCAACTTTTATGCCACTAGGTGAGCCGTAAGGCTGGATGTTCGATGCGTAAGAGGATATTTCCATCACACTCTCCCTTCCACCTTAATAGCTAGCGATAGAGTTCTATCGCTATGGTGACCTAAAACTTAGGCTTAGTCGACCCAATTAGCCCAGTAGACTTAGCGCTGCAGAAGGAGACTGCTT
>Ga0209379_10000988_pt1 | contig 20019 bp, 16 predicted proteins | sample tdDd001_FD_187124 | JGI IMG/M metagenome (GOLD analysis project Ga0209379, IMG submission 187124) | Marine sediment microbial communities from the Atlantic coast under amendment with organic carbon and nitrate - tdDd00.1 (SPAdes)... | ecosystem: Environmental > Aquatic > Marine > Coastal >...
ATGCATAAGAAGCAACTGGAAAGTTTCTCCTTTAGATAAAAAGTTATCTCGCTTTGAGAAAACTTCACGAAATAAATCCAAAATTTCCTTGCTCTCTTCCTTTGTGTAATCCGCCTTTGCGAACAATTCCTTTAAATATGTTTGATTAGCTGCAATCAAAGCAATACCTTCTTTACAATCTTCAATTATTTCTTCTATATCACTAATTGCATTTTCAAGTCTTTCATCTAATTTCTCATAGATTTCATTAATATCCTCATTTTCGAATGTTTTCAACACTTTTTTCAGATTTGCCACAACATCAATGTCATTTTGAAGGTACTGATCTATCGTTTCCGATAAAGTCATTAAAGTCGTTCCTTCAATGTAAGCACCACCTTCAGTAGCATTGATACATAAGCCATCATACTGCCTCAAATCATCTCGATATCCCTGTAAAAATAGATTCCATACCCAGTTAGTTAAGACCATTTCACCATTATTACCTAAAACTTCAAATAGTCCATTGTTATTGAAAAATTCTTGCTGCTCTCCATGTCCGTGGCCTGTCATATGTGTAGTCACACCATCTGGGTCCATAGACAAATCCTGTCCAACTAAGACAATTGGATCACACCCAAATTTATCCGCTAATTTAAAAGCCATATTCGCTGCAGATGCTTTAATATCTAATAAACCTCTATCTATTTGCAACCAACGAAAATGGTCAAACTTCCTATATGCAATTAGCTTTGGTCCTGTATAGACATCATATGCCTCTTTAGGTATAACAGGACAACCCGCAAAGTAAATATCCTTAGAAATATCTGGATCAATATCTCTAAGCGAATCTGCTGTTTCAGGAACACGTTCTAGTGCAGTCACTACATTTGGTTTGATTCCATGTTGTAATAAAATCTTAAGCGTTGACTCCGCACAAAAAATCATTGCTTTGCCTTCAATTTCCTTCAACAAGTGGATGTTTTTTTTCAATGAAGGACCAGATGCAACAACAACCGCCGGGACACCTTTAAACTGATTATAAAGTAAATTAACACCAGGGTTTTCGACGATTTCAGTAATGTTATCAAACATGTGACGTAATCCTATTAATGAATCTTCAGGTGAGTTTCCATAGTAAGTTATATTATATAAAATTTGTTCTTTAAACACACCTATGACTTTGTCAAAATAATCTTTATTCCATTTATAACTGGATGGATAATACAAAACTTTCGACGCTTTCGCAAGGTGTAGTGTTTTTAATGACATAAAATACTTATTAAAAACATCTTCTACTATATTTAAATCATTGGAAATTAATAATGTTACATTCTTATCCCTAAAAATTTCCCGAAAATCAACTGCATGTAATGCATATATAAAAACCTCTATTTCAGGCTCTACAATAACTATCTTCTTTGTTTTTTGTTCAGCTGCCTTTTCCTTTAAAAAATACAGCAATTCATATCCTAATCCAATGCCCAAAAAAAACACCAATTGGGCATTATTTATATTAAACTCCTCAATTTTCAACTTAACATTGTAGAGTAAATTTTCATTTTCATAATAGTGCTCATCTCTATTCAATGAATACAAATTATAACTTCCACTATTTATATCCAATTTATACTCATTTTTATTTTTATAATTCACAACTCTATCATAAAGTTGCACATCAGTTTCCTTTAGCACTGCAATATTCTGATCAAATCTTTTTATGCAAATATTCATTTCGTTTTCACGTTTTCTTTCCATGACAACACCTTCTTTATAAAAAACATGGTATGAGTCTACTATCTTTAGTAGACTCATACCAATTGTTATTCAATTATATTATCTTAATAATTGAAGCACACCTTGAGGTGCTTGATTTGCTTGTGCTAACATTGATTGAGCTGCCTGTTGAAGGATGTTATTCTTAGTGAATTCCATCATTTCTTTAGCCATGTCTACGTCACGGATTCTAGATTCAGAAGCTTGTAAGTTTTCAGCTGAAGTATCTAAGTTCGCAATTGTATGCTCTAATCTGTTTTGTACCGCACCAAGTTGAGAACGTTGCTTAGAAACTGATTCTAATGCATCGTCAATCTTAGTAATTGCAGCACCTGCTGCTTCAAAAGTAGAAACATCAAGACTGTATTCAACCGCTGTACTGTCTGTACCATTGTTAACTGTTGCAGTCGCTTTGTAACCTGCTTCTCCATCAACACCAGCTACAGTTGATGATAAACCAAGTGCTTCCGATCTCATGTCATCTAATGTTAATGACATCGATTGACTTTCATTTGCACCAATTTGGAATGATAATGAATTATCAGCAGCTACTGTTTCAGTAGTTGCAGTACTTGTAGTCATATCGCCATCTGTTACTGTATAAGTTGCTGAAGATGTTGCACCTACTGAAAGACTGTTTGTAAATGTGAAACTTACACCATTTGCATCATGAACAGTACCAGCTGTAAATGTTGCACCTGCAGTAAGCGTTACAGTATCATTTACAAGCGTATCACCTGCACTATTTTCTACATGCACAGTGTAACTGTTGTCAGCGAAAGATACTTCGACAGACGTAGCTGAATCTAAAATGTCATTGTTTGTAACATCTAAGCTAATACCTGAAGAGATAACTGTTTGACCACCTGTAGCAGCACCGTTATTACTCCAGTCGTTCTGTGTAGTAAGTGCTACATCACCAGCAATAGTTGCATGTTGCTGTGCGATATCGATTGTAATAGAATCAGTATCAGCGTCAAATTGTGCTAAATCAGCAGCTTCAATTGTAAATGAAACACCATGTGCATCATAAGTGAAATCTTCACCAGCTGTGTAAGCCATTGTATCTGCTGATGTAAACGTTGCACCAGTAGTCAATACAATATTTGTTGAAACAGTGAACTCACCATCTGCAGTTCTTTCAATTTTAAGTGTTGCACCACCTGTTGTACTATTTGTTGCAGTAGATTGAACAAATTGACCAACCTGACCAGCACCAGTAATACTAACACCATTTTTAAATACATCAGTAGTTGTCATATTATTATCCGTTACACCCGCTGCATAATCAGCCGATAAAGTAACGTCATCCAATTTTGTATCGCCAGTTACAGTTGCTGTTTCAATAGATCTATCACCATTTAATAAAGTCATAGTATTGAATTCAGTAGTTCCACCGATTCTGTTGATTTCAGAAGTTAAGTTATCAATTTCTGATTGAATCTTTTCACGGTCTTTACTAGTGTTCGTATCTGAAGAAGATTGAACCGCTAGTTCTCTCATTCTCTGAAGAATTGAGTGCGTTTCATTTAAAGCACCCTCTGCAGTTTGAATTAAAGAAATCGCATCTTGCGAGTTTCTAGAAGCTTGTGATAAACCTCTAATTTGACCACGCATTTTTTCAGAAATAGCTAAACCAGCTGCGTCATCACCAGCACGGTTAATTCTATAACCTGATGATAATTTTTCCATCGACTTCGATTGCGAACCTTGAACGATACCCATTTGACGGTGCGTGTTCATTGCCAATAAATTGTTATTAATTCTCATAATTCTTCCTCCTTGAAAAATCTCTTTTGTTTATGGCGTCCTTGCCATTTAAATTTATATCCAACAACAATCTCTCGGCCGTAGAGATTATTGTGGGTACACTATTATTATCGTCATAACGTTTCAAAGACTTTACTATTTTTTTATAAATTTTTTCAAACCATCTAAATTTTCTTTTGCAATAATAGCATTTTTATTCTCTTCTTGAATTTTTTCAAATATTTCTTTTCTATGAATTTCAACGCTTCTAGGTGCATCAATTCCAAGTTTCACCTTACCATCATCTGTTGAAATCACCCTTACTTCAATGTTACCATTGATAATTAAACTTTCATTTTCCTTACGTGTAAGTATTAACATAATTACACGTCCTTATTCAATTCTTTTTTAAAAATAAAATACTTGTATGGATACTCGTCAGTCAAAATTACCTGCTTCCCTGCTTTGGTATTATGATTAATCAAAATAGGCGCTTTAATATTCACTGTTGTTTTTTCTACATCTTCATCAACATTTACTATCGATAGAATGCTTAGATCCTCTGGTGTTTCGATTTCAAGTTTTTCAATGATTTTGTCGTCAACTTCAAAATCATACTCCTCTACAAAAAGGAATGGGTCTGTCACAATAAATACCAATGCTGCATCATCAATTGATTGTAACCAATTAAACTGAAACTGCTCATCCGTGCTTGGAATATACAGGAATTGGCACTTGTCCTCAAACCCATAAAGCCCTGACTCAAAAGATATAATATCTTCATCAGTGTATTCTATTTCTCCAAATATTTCTGTTTTTAATTTCATTTAAACGCCTCCATAATCATAATGAAATATCCACTTCATCCCCCACAGGGGTTATTGTTATTGAATTCTTTTGTTTCAAATAAAATTCTATTTTTCCTGCTTGATATGTTCCTTTGTCAATTTGAAATGGCCCATTCAGAACTTTTACTTCACCCTTTTCAAAGTCATACTCAATATCGCCCTCTGTAACCGTTATAATAGGTCTGCTCTGAGGCATCGTGACAATCCCGAATTCATGATTAAATCTTTCCCAAGCATTGTAAGAAGCACTCTCCGCAATTGTATCTTGTCCATTTTCAATAGCCATCAATTGATTGCCATCTTGTACACGGTGTGCCATTCCCTCCGAAACCGCTTGTTTCGATCTGGCGACCATATCATCGAGAAACGCCCTATTGTTCATCAGACCCGATTCATTAAAACACTGATCTTGATCAATGTTCACTTGAGCCTTTGTCGTTGAAATTTTCATTTCAGGTTCTTTAATGTCCAGTTCTAGCCGTTCTTTATGCATTGAAGGTGTCGTCTGCTTAGCATCAGTTTTATTCCACGCTATAATCGCAGGTTGTGTTCTTATTTGAAGTTTCATAGCAACACCATCCTATCTACACCAATCCAACTATTACTTACCCATTATTTACTGAAGAAAATCAACTAATGTCGGTTGTATCACTTTTGCTCCTACAGATAGAGAAGCTCTATAGATACTTTCCAAACTTTTGAACTTAATAGTCACTTCGGCAAAATCAATATCTTGAACTTGAGTCAGTATTTCAGTCATTGCAATGTTATTGTCATTAATTCTATTCTCAATGAAATCTAATCGATTTGTTTTAGCGCCAATACTTGCTAAATTTTTGATAACATTGTCCAAATGATCGTCAATTTCACCTAAAAACTGGTCTATCCTGTCATTGTCTTTATTCGACAACGCTACTGAAAACTCCTCTACATCTTGTATCATTTGTGGTTTTTCTGCTACAATGACATCTACTTTAAGGAACGCCTTGCTCCCGTCTTCATTACCATCAGCGACAAAACGCACAACATCTTTTTCACCATCACTGAAAATATCAAAGGTTACATTTTGCTTCGGTGGCTCATCACTTATACCAAAAGCGTCCTGTAATTTCGCATTCACTACCGTCTCCATAGCCGCCATTGTTGTAATTCCGGTCAAATCAACGTCAATTCGCTTGCTCTCGTCATTAAATGTCACCACAAAAGATTGAACACCAATGCCCTTTTCAGGATCTGCAAGCATGGCATCTGTAATCTCTTCTGTTCCAGTAATCACCGCATCTGTCTCAGTATCCAACAGTGTCGGTTCTGATGTAAAGCCGCCACCAGTATCTGTTACACGAACGTTTGCATTGGCGCCGTCCGTTTTTTCTATCGTCAACTGACCAGTTGTTCCCGTATCTAAATTAAAGCTGACATTTGCAACTGAACTTAACAGATTCCCTGAACCATCGTCTGCATTCTGAATCGCCAACAGGAAATTGGCTTCTGTAATCGATCCGTCAAAAGTAGACGTATCCACCGTATAAACCGTACCGTCCACTTCAAACGCCAATGATTCTGAATCCGTTGCGTAGTCCGTCGAAAAATCAAATGTCCCTTCAATCTTGGCTTTTTCCATATCTGTTGCTACGGGGAATCCAACATGAATTCCTCCACCGTCGACGATAGTTATCGTACCCGTGCCTGCCGATGTATCTTCAATCTTCAGGGTCCCAATATTGCCATCACCACCATGAGAAGTGAATGTAATATCAGCAACATCACTTAACTTACCGGTGCCCGGTAAAGGTTCCGGTGCATTCTTAATTAAATCTATAAATTCACCCTGGGTGATTGTACCATCCAATTGAGTTGCATCTACTGCATAAACTGTTCCATCCACTTCAAATGACAACACATCTGGTGGAGAGTTAAATACCGTTGAAATATCCACGACACTCTCTGAAACCGGTTTCGTTGCTGCGCTATACGCTACACCTGCCGTTGGAGTTGTCACATCTGTTAATCCAATTGGATTATTAATAACGATGTCACCATCAACAGCAGAATTTGATGTAATCGATAAATTTCCTAAATTGGCATCTGATGGATCGGACTCAAATGTAATTGTCGCAACCGAACTAAGAGCATTTCCTCCTCCATCAACTGCTGCACCGACAGTTGCTACAAAATTAGCTGCGTTAATAGCACCTGTTGTTACCGTATAAGTTTCTCCATTAAAATCAAACGTCAATGGGTTGGCATTTACATCTGTTATATTAAAGGACCCCTCAAAATCAGGAATCACCGGCGTTATACCAGTCACCTTTGCCGGCGTTGCAGTAAATCCACTGCCTGTATCTACATAATTAAAATACTTATTATCTTCACTACTATTTGCCGTAACCGTCAATGTTGTTCCATCATATGTTGCTGCTGCAACTGAACTTAGAGGATTACCAGAACCATCATCAGCCCCATTTATCGCTGCAATAACCGCTGCATCAGTCGCTGTTCCATCCAGAGTTGATGTATCTACTGTATATGTCGTCCCATCATAATAGAACGATAAGGTACTACTTGTTAAATCAACCGTTTTGTCAAAAGGTCCGGAAATACTTGCTGGTACTGCAGCTTTCCCTGTTGTTACGGCAGGATTCGCAAAGCCCCCAGCGTTATCGACAAATGTAATAGTCTCTGTTTTCTTTTCTAATGCCTCAATGGTCAATTTACCTACAGTTCCAACGCCTCCGAGAGAATCAAAGGCTACCGTCGCAACAGCATCCAATCTTCCTCCCTCTGCATTTTCAGCCGAGTTAAGGACATTAATAAAATCTGCGTCACTTGCAATTGATCCATTCATCTTCACTGAAGACACATAATAATTTTTACCGCCTACTTTAAAAGACAACTGTTGTGCTGGAGACGAATAATTCGTTCCATAATCAAATAGTCCTTCTAAGATGGCCGTTGAACCAACAATCTCATTTTCACCATTTGTTACACTCGGATTAGTTTCGAAAGCACTGGTTACCGATGCATTTACAGATATTGCAGTTGAACCAAAAGCCTTTGCCTCAATGACAAGTTCGCCCTCTTCATTGGCAGGGTTATCGCTTTCAACAAAATACACCTCTGCTACATCCGCTAACGTTGGAACCGGAAATGGTGCAGCTGGTGTCGTTTGTTCCGCAGACAAGATTATATCTGTATATTCGGCTTGCGTAATATTACCATCCATCATACTTGTATCTACAGTAAAAACATTAGTCCCAACTGTAATCGTCATCGTTTCAGCGGTCATGTCTTTTTTATAATCAACTGGACCTTGAACTTTTGAATGTCTCGCTGCATATGCTTCTTCCTCACCGATTCTCGACTCACCTGAGGCAACATCGCCAAACACAAAAGTATCAGTCACAACATTATCATTCAGCACCATACCATAGACATCCAAGTAATTGGTCCCTACTTCTAGTTGTTCACCTACGGCAACTTCGTAAGCAATAGTCTTAAAATCGTTCATTTTCTCTGACGTAATATTAATGTTATAAGTACCGTCTTCATTCAACAATTTTTCATCTGTATTAAATCCGGAGAATAAATAGCGACCGGCAATTGTTGAATTGGCGTTAACAATAAGTTCTTCTAATAACTGATCAATTTCTTTGGCAATCTTATCTGTCTCTTCTTCCGTATACGTATCGTTTGCCCCTTGTACAGCAAGTTCACGAATACGCTGTAAAATATCCTTCGTATCCATCAGCGAATTTTCACTGACATCCAACCAAGATTGTGCATCTCTCACATTTTCTTTATACTGTAGATTTTCAGCTATATCCGATTTCACTTTAATGATGCGCGTTGTGCCTACAGGATCATCTGATGGTTTATGAATCCGCTTACCAGTTGCCAGCTGAGTCTGCTTCTCATTCATCGATACCAGATTGTTGTTCATATTCCACAGCATATTATGGATCAATAAATTATTTGTAATTCTCATAATAAAGCCTCCATTTATCGTCCAACCGTTCCAAGTCTATTTACTAATAAGTCCAACATTTCATCAAATACATTGGTCATTCTTGCATTGGCGTTATAAGCATTCTGAAACTTAATCATATTAGTCATTTCTTCATCCAATGAAACCCCTGAAACAGATTCCTTGTTGATTGTAAAGTTATTAACCAATAACTGTTGATTCTTCACAACGTTATTTGCCTGATCAGCATCTACACCTAAATTCGAAACTAGTGATTTTAAAAAATCCTCAGGTGCACCCCACGCGTACATATCTTGGTCATGTCGTGTATTTAAAATATTCAACATATTACGACCATCACCCGGTTTTTCCGTTTCCGTTTCTGCAGAAGCTATTTTATCTAAGTCTGAAATATCAGAGGAAATGGATAATTGATTCGCTTTAATTTTGTCTACCACTAAATATTTATCACCGACAAGTCGAACTGTTTTTCCATCATAAGCTTCATTTATTTCCAATACTTTATCAATATTCTCATTTATTTTCTCGCGACGCTCATCGAACGTCATATCATCAGTCACACCATCTAAAACTGCACTTGTAACGTCAACACCAGGCCCCTCATCTAAGCCTTTGTTGCTTAAGTAATCTTCAAATTCTGCTGTGCTCATACCGCTTATTGTAAAAAATGCAACACCAGTGCTACCATCTAATCCATATCCCTCTTGATGGATACGATTTATTTCCGATGAAAACGTGTCAACAAAATCATCTAGTTGGTCAACGTAATACGGTATTCCTTTAAGATCGCCATCGGCATTATCCCGCATATCCTTTAGACCTTGTAACTTGCCTGAACCAGTATACAATTTATTTCCATCAGCCCAACGTACCTCATAAAGTCCGTCAGCATCATTTTCATTCAGACTCTGGTCATCAGGACGGACCGACACCTCTAAAGAATCCGCTCTGAAATGAGAGACCAATAAATGTCCTCCAACCGACAGATGAAAGCGGCCATCAGCATCTTCTTTATAATCAACTTCAACAAACTCTGACAATTCATCGATCAAAACATTACGTTGGTCACGAACATCATTGTTTTTCCCGTTGCCACCAAGTTCTGATTCATAAATGATCTTGTTCATCCCTGCTATTTCACCTGCAATACGGTTGATATCATCAACTGCATTATTAAATTCAAAGTTTAAATCTCTTTGTAAATCTTTTAATGATGTCGACATTCTATTGACACCATCAGTAAGTGCAATCGCATTTTGTCTCACTAAAGTTCTTGCTGTTAAGTTCTCTGGATTTTTCTGCAACTGTGCTATCGACGAATAAAAATCTTCCATTAGTTGCGTTATCGACGTGTCCGATGGTTCATTGAAAATCCCCTCTATTTGTGAAAGTGTACCTGCTCTCGCTTCCCACTCTCCTAACATAGAAATTTCGTCCCTTAATTTATAATCAATATACTCATCTCTAATCTGAGTAACCGCCGTTACATCTACACCAACACCTAGTGTTCCTAATCCCGGAATACTGTCTGGTCGAAATTGTGTCATATCCATACGCTGGCGCGAATAGCCTTTCGTGTTGGCATTGGCAATATTATGTGACGTTACGCTCAATGCTCTTTGATTTGCAAACAATCCTGATAGCGCAATGTTTAATCCTGAAAATGATGATGACATACCTTACACTCCTCTTTAGTGCATCCTTGCAATAAATTTTCTATCCCTATACTTTTGCGTCAAATATACTCTTCTTCTCTTTACCTTGATCTGAACCACTACCTTCGTAGTTCGCACCTGACTGAGAGTAATCCGTCAACACCTCAAGATTCAATTCTAATAAATCTAAAGATTGTTGAATCAATTTTTGATTAAACTCATTTTCTATATCAACAAATTTCAGCGTGTGCTGAAGTGTTCTTTTTGCGCGCTCAACAGCAAGTCGTTCTTCACTGTCTAAATGTGTTACCAAGTCAGAAATACTCTCAACTGACGTTACACTGAGTTCTTTAAGTAATTGCTGGACAGTCTTTTCTCTTGCTTCTTCTACTTTAATCAAAGAGACAACATAATTCTGTTCTTTCTTTGTAATTTCTTCTAATTCTTTCATCTTGCCATCAATTAATATGGCTTTTTTCTGCTTTGATAATTCCAATACTTCCGAATAGATTTGTTCTTCTTTTTCTAACGTCAAAATAAGTGTTCCCACTAATTCCCTCATGACATCGACTCCTTCACATTATGGTATTTCTCTTACAACTGATAAGACAAATAATCGGGGCTCGGCATTACCCCATATTATTTGTCTTAATGTCTTCTAGCATTTTCTTCGCAATATCTTGCGCTGAAGGTTGATATTTACCATCTGCTATTTTCTTTTTTAATGCTTCAACTTTTTCTTCTCGCGTTTCGGGAAGATCACTTAGTGCTTTCATTGCAACTTGAAAATCTTTTGCAGACTCTGAAATTTCAATTTTGTCTGACTTGAATTTTGTTTCTTCTGTTTTCTTAACCTTTGATACGTTCTTGTTGTACGCTTTAAGTACATTTTGAACGTTTTGACTATTGTTTATCCTCATAAAAAAACCCCCAGTACAGCCGATTTCTTATTATACTTATCGGCATTCCTGAGGATATCTTTAACCTTTTTCAATATTAATTTTTGATGTGCATCCCTTTACTACGTCCACTGTTATGAGATGAGGATTTATCCTTATCATCCAGGAACGCCGCCTGAAAACCACTCTTCAATTCATGTGCACATTTGTCACAAAAACGTCCGGTAATAATTGATTTTCCACACCGCTCACATTCTAATCCAACACCTTCACCTTTCAGCATCAAACGTCCCTGACGTAAAAATTTCAAGATTTTCTCTTCAGCCACTTCCGTTGCTTCATGCACATCGACCACCGTGCTATCTGGATTATCATATATATATTCCCTTACAATTTTGAAATCCTCTTCATCGCTAGTTCTACACTTCGAACAAAAGAGTTGCCCATTTACTGATGAGAACATACGACCACATTTCTTACAATTTTTAAGTTCGCCCATAGCAACCTCCCATAAAACTTTTTATCAATAACAGTATAGCATACTCATAGAATTGGATTTCTACATATTACCTGTTGCAAATGTCATGACAATAATATCGTGATAGCCACACCCATTTAACACTTTACAACATTCTTTAACAGTTGTCCCAGTTGTAAAGATATCGTCAACCAACAAAATTCTGCGGTTTATAGGTGATAACATCTTATATTCAGCGTTTATTTCAAATACATTTTCTAATTCCAAAATCCGTTCATCTTTTGTAAGGTCTTTAAGAGGTTTCGTTGGTTTTTTTCTAATCAAAAAGTCTTGTATAACTTTTTTTTCGCAACTCTTCCCAATCTCTTCAGCTAAAACACCACTATGATTATATCCCTTTACGCTTTGCTTTTTTCTATATATCGGCACAGGAATAATTAAGTCTATATCATTCACAAAGCTAGCTTTTAACAGCTCCGCCATGCTAGCACCCATCATTCGCCCAATATAACGTTTATGATGATATTTAAAGTGCCATATAACTTCAGCAGAAAACTCATCATACGTCACACAAGCAAGACCATGTTTATGCAGAAGCTCCCTTCCCATACACTCAGAGCAAAACGCACCATCAAAAGTATTGGGCAAAGATTTTCCACAACCATCACAACTTTTACCTGTAATAAAATCAAATTTCGAGTAACAACTCTTGCATAAAAAATGATGTTCATGATACAGCAACTGATCACACAATACACATTCTACACCATCAGGAAAAAACAGATTTAACAGCCCACTTTCCTTATCCTTAAACATTGCTAATAGCACTGCCATCAAGATAGGCTTCATCTAGCCTTTTCTTTACAACGGATATTGATATTAATGCATCCCGTTTGTCACCATATACTTCCGTTGATACTTGTCTATATAAAGGATTCCACAAAAACATTTTAGTATAGTCCATCTTGTGACTATATACACCTTCAAGATGCACATATTCGTTTTTATAAGGTATATCAGAATAGAAATCCTTGATAACCACATACCCTCCATCTTTTAGACGCGCATCCACTTCATAGGCAATTTTGAACAAATCAATCGGATCGCATAAATAAAGACAAAATCCAAAAATGATGACATCATACTTATCTTCTACTTCTAATTTATCTGCAGTTCCTTGAATAAGTTTCAACTCTGGATAAAGTTTGATTCCCTCTTTTATAGCAATCTCTGATGGATCGATACCAGTAAATTTACCTTCAACAACTTTAGATAATTTTGTCAAAAAACCGCCATTCGAACATCCAACCTCTAAATAATTACCATTCACAACATCCAATTTTTGTATCTTCTCAATTAATTCTTTGTACTCACTTGCCTCGATGCCCTCTTTGTTTCTGCTATACCAACCATTACCTTCACCTGATAAAAAAACATCTTTCTGCATACGTCCTCCAAACAGTTAATTGATTTTCCTAAACACAGGTTTTATCACATCGCCGACTAAATAAGTTTCTACGCTTCCAGCTTCAATAGCTTCTTTATAAACCACCATTGCTTCACCGAATGCAACCAACGTATTATCTAAATCTTCACGTGTATGCATATAAGATTGTGTGAACATCCCTTGGAATAACACGCCACGACTAAGTATTTCCTGCAAGAATAACGTTTTATACGCTAGGGAATCCTTCTTTTCAGAATCATAGAACTTCATCAACGGCAACCAATCCAATCCTATTATTTCCATATAATCCGACAAATTATTCTGCTCAATTAACTTCGTAATCTCTTCCTTAATAGTTTTGCCCATAGCCCACATCTTATCAACAACATTGTTCTTCTCTATTTCATCGATAGTTTTCATCGCTGCCACTAAAGCATGAGTTTCAGATCCGTGTGTCGTAGAAGATAAAAATACACGCTCAGTTCCTTCAGTAATGCTACCTTGAGACATTATCTCTTCCGTACCAGCAATCACCGCTACAGAAAATCCGTTACCTATTGCCTTTCCAAATGTCGCTAAATCCGGGGTCAATCCATAATACTCAGCAGCTCCAGCTACATCCATTCTAAATCCAGTGATCATCTCATCTAAGATAAAAACAATATTATTATCTTTACACAATTTTTGAACATCCTCTAGAAATCCTTCTTTAGGCTCTTCAAACTTCACTGCCTCCATAATTAAACACGCAATACTGTCTGGATGTTCCTCTATAACTGTCTTCAAACTTTCAATATCATTGTACTTGAATTTCAAAGTCGTTTCATTTACATTGCCGACTGTTCCTTTAGGACATAACGTAGTGCCAATAAACCAGTCGTCATAACTAAAGAATGGTTGATCGCCACATATGATTATTTTTTCTTTCCCAGTATACGCTCTGGCTAATTTCACAGCCGCTGTTGTTACTGTCGAACCATTTTTTGCAAACTTAAACATGTCATATCGCTTAAGAGTTGTTTTTAGTTTTTCTGCAAATTCTAATTCCACCACTGACGGTCTTTGAAAATTCGAACCATTTGCCAATTCCTCTATAACAGCATCTAAAACCGGCTTATAAGCATGTCCTAAAACCACTGAAGTCAATCCCATTGTCCAGTCTATATACTCATTATCATCTACATCCCAAACCTTGACACCTTCACCTCTTTTAATGCCCTTTGGAGCGTTATACGGAAATTGATCATCTGCCTTACTATATGTGTGAGCACCTGCAGGTATTAATTCATTAATCCTCTTTGAAAACTCATGACTCTTCTCAAAATTTGTGATTTTTTTCATTATAACTCCTCCTTAGCTCCATAAACTCGGAAAATAGATTGCCTTTTCCAACATTGAAAATTCTTCCATCAAACAGTTAATTAATTGACTATTGTCTTCGTAGTTTTCAACAATTCTCATGTTTTCCTTCAACTGTTCTAAGCTATCGACGCCCAACACTAAATAATCAATTTCTTTTTTTGATAATGCAAATATCAATGCCACTTCTTGTGGTGTTTTATTAAATTGATTACAAATTTCTCTGTATCTTCTCAAGTATTTATCTGCAAATTTCATCTTGACTGGTAATTTATCCGGATTCATCGTCAACAGACCTTGTAGGAATACACTTCGTGCAAACACGACTACATCACTCTTTTGTTTGTATTTCCAAAATTCCACTTCATCCAAACGTTGGTCAAAAACATTGTACATAACTTGCAAATAATCAACCGAATTGTCTTTAACTACATTAAGAGCATCTTCTACTTCATAAATTGAAACACCTATATTTTCGATAATACCCTTTTGTTTATAAGAACGTAAGACCTTCATTACCTCATCGTTATAATAATCCGAAGGCGTATGTAATAGACAACCATTAATCTTATCGACCCCTAATCGTTCCATACTTTCATTTATTGACTTTTCCGTTTCGTAAATAATTGATTTAGGGTGTTCACTGACGATATTCGGTCTAACTTTGGTAATCAACGAAAATGCCTGATCTTCACTGGCTATGAATTTACCAATTCTATTTTCTGCATCTCCATACGCCCAAGCAGTGTCGAGAAGATCGATATTCTTACTTGAAGCATAATGTAATATATCCTTCACTTCTTCGTACGCCGGCTTCCCATTGTCGTTATTGACGCCATAGTCGAGACCAAATTGTACCGTCCCTAAACATATACGCTTTAACACATTATCTTTATCAGTTTCTTTTTTTTGTATACGCATGTATATCACCCGTTTCTATCAGTTTAATAACATCTTCAAAGAAAAATCCATCATCAGAAAACGCACCGAAAATCATCCTAATATACTCCAAATCTTTCTCCATATCAAGAGTCCATCGATAATTAGAATAATCTGTATGACACTCGTAATTTCCAACGCTATAATCATCCCTATTATTTCTTATATTCAATGTTACGTGTTCTCTTTCATTACCCGTCGATTTGGCGTCTAATCGCTTAAATACACTTTTAGATAGTATTTCACAATCCAATCCATCAGGAAAAGTTGCTGGTAATATATTAGAAACATAGTCATACTCATTATCTTTGTAATATTGTATCAGTCCATCAAGTACCCTTGGATCAATTAATGGACAATCAGCAGTCAAACGTATGATGCCATCATCATCTTTGATGTTTAAATCCCTTATTGCTTGTACATACCTATTGAGAACATCTGCTTCATCCCCTCTATATACCATTACATCATTTCTTCCGAATAAATGACTTTCTATTTCATCATCAGCTGGTTCAACCGAAGTTAATACAACTATCCTATCAACAAGTGTCGCTTGCCTGACTCTATCAATCATCCTATCCAAAGAGGGTTTTCCATTTATATCCATCAGTACTTTCCCTGGTAATCTCGTGGATCCCATTCGAGCTTGAATCATAGCAACTATCATATAGCCTCCATTTTTACTTAATCTAAATATACTTATCGGAATATGAAACATATTTCTTAAGGGCTATTTCTCTGCGAGCAGTTCAATTTCCTCCCGATACATCTTAAAAAATTCACCTAATCCAGAATGGCGCTCTCTATTATTGTTATTTCTGATCATTTCGTGAAGATACCGTTCGTCGCCAACAAGGACAACCAATGTCTTCGCCCGTGTAATTGCAGTATAGAGGACATTTCGGCTCAGTAATAACGGCGGTCCGTAACTAATCGGCATAATCACTACTTTGAATTCACTCCCCTGACTTTTATGGACTGTCGCCGCATAAGCCAATATCAAGTCATCCAGCTGGTCAAAAGAATAAACACACCGTTTGCCGTCATCAAAAAGCACTTCCAGCATCCGCTCTTTATTGTCCAGCAATGTGATGACACCGATATCTCCATTGTAGACCCCTTTACCGCCTGTGCCATTGTCCAGTTCCCATGTCAGGTCATAATTATTTTTAACCTGCATGACCTTGTCCCCTTCACGGTAAACCCGTGAAGGAAATACTTTTTCCTCTTTGCGACTACTCTTGGGATTCAAGCTTTCCTGAAGCACTTTATTTAAATTCAACGTCCCTATGTCACTGTTTTTCATCGGTGACAATATCTGAATATCCTTAATGGGATCCACCTGATAATAATCTGGCAACCGCTCTTTGCAAAGTGCTCTAATGGTCTCCACGATTTCTTTATGACTGCGTTTGTGAATGAAATAAAAATCCTGATCTTTTTCATTTAGCAGCGGTGACTCACCTCTATTGATTTTATGGGCATTGGTCACGATCATACTTTCCTGGCCTTGTCTAAAAATCTCTTTCAGTCGGACCGTATAAATCATTTCCGATTCAATGACATCTCTTAAGATATTTCCTGCACCCACCGATGGAAGCTGATCTGAGTCTCCAACAAGAATCAGTCGTGTACCCAGAGGAATGGCCTCCAGTAAATGATTCATCAAAACAGTATCCACCATAGACACTTCATCTATAATCACCACATCCGTCACCAGCGGATTGTCTTTATTCTTATTAAATCCTTGCCCCATACCTTCTATAAAAGAGTATTCCAACAGCCGATGAATGGTTTTGGATTCTCTATGTGTCGCCTCAGTCATTCGTTTTGCCGCACGGCCTGTTGGCGCCGCAAGTAGCAGACTGAAATTATGGGATTCAAAAAGTTTGATAATCCCTTTGATAATCGTTGTTTTACCCGTACCAGGTCCCCCTGTAATGACCATGACGCCATTTTTGATGGAGTTTTGAATTGCTTCCGATTGCAGTTTATCGAGAAGAATATCCTCCTCATCCCCATAGGCTTGTACCAGCTTTTCCAGATCATCTTCAATCAATTTATAAGGCGCATCATTGAGCGCTAGAAGTTTTGTAAACACTCCTTTTTCAGCATCATATAAATGAGTCGGAAAAATTACTTCCTGTTCGTTCAACGTTGTAAAAAACACACCACCATTGATAATCAAATCACTCAGTTCATTTTCCACATCTGTGATTTCAACACTTAGACGTTCTGCGGATAGTCGTATTAGTTCTAATCTGTGAATATATGTATGGCCACTTCCAACATACTGATGTAACACATATTTGATACCCGCTGCAAGACGATAAGGCGATGCCTTCACAACACCCATTTTCTGAGCGATTTCATCGGCCTTTTTAAAGCCAATACCATCAATATCGTCCGCCAGACAATAAGGATTTTCGCTGATTAGGCGGACCGCTTCCTGACCGTACAATTTATATATCTTCATTCCGTAGGATACAGATATGCCGTATTTCTGCAGGAAAATCATGACATTTTTAACCACCCGCTGATCAATGAAGGATTCAGCGATGATATCTGCTTTTGCCGCGCCAATGCCCGGTACCTGAGTCAATTTTTCCGGATTGTACTGAATGATATCCAAAGAATCTTCGCCGAATGTTTCAACAATCCTAAAAGCCGTTGCCGGTCCTATGCCCCGTATCAGCCCCGACCCCAGATAACGCTCAATATCTTCAATCGTACTCGGCGTAATCGTTTCACAACTTTCCACTTCAAATTGCTCACCATAGGTTTTATGAACCACATAGCGCCCTCTGAACAGCATTTCTTCCCCTTCAGTGATAAAGGGAATGGTTCCTTTTATATAAAGTGGCATATCATCGTGATCAATCACCGCAATAACATAACCATTTTCTTCATTTTTAAATATTATTTCTTCTACGATTCCTTTGATTTCAACAGACATGCTTACCTCTCACTTGCTACAAAATGTTTGTCTTTATTATACCAAAACGTATGTTTGTTTTGTGAGGTTATTTTTTGACCAGCTATTGCAGACCGCATTTAGCGACCTTATGCCTTCTTCTCTCCGACAAAATGTGGCATTTTGTGAGTCGTTCATCAGGTATAACGCCACCAAATGCTTTCAATAGCCCATCAATAAAAAATAAGCCCACAAAGCAAACATATGAACAAAACAAAGCAGCCTCTTGCGAGACTGCTAAATACATTACCTTATTCCAATAAGAAATCTATCACATTAGCCACTTTTATTCCATCAATATCATCAAAGAACACATCATCTTTGGTAATTAGGATTTTGGAATAATTATCTTTAATCAATTTGAAGGGTTTTAATTCACGAGCTCGTGTTTTTTCATCAACAATCGAAAGTGAAACTTGCACATAAAGCACTTCTGTATTTTTAGTCGCTATAAAGTCTACTTCCAAATCTCCGATTTTACCAATTGCCACTTGATAGCCACGCCTAATCAATTCAAGATACACAACATTTTCAAGAACATGTCCTTCATCAATATTCCTTGCACCTGCTAGATGATACCTCAATCCTGAATCAACAAGATAATACTTCTCTAACGTCTTCAGATATAATTTACCTTTCAAGTCATATCTATTGACTTTATAAGCAATAAAACTGCTTTCAATCATCCTTAAATAATTATCAATTGTATCACTTGTTGTCTTTCTACCAGCACTTGTTAAATAATCACTGATTTTTTTTGTAGAGACAATATTACCTACATTTGCAGCAATAAATCGAATTAAACTATCTAAAAGCGATGGGTCTCTGACGCTGTTTCTTTGAATAATATCTTTCATAACAACCGTATTGTATATGCCTGACAACAAATCATTTGTGATGTCTTCAGTATCATTGTACAAAACTATCGATGGCAATCCGCCATATCTAACAAATCTTTCAAATCTTAATTTTATCTCTGATGTTTTACTTAAATCGGTTACTTCACTAAAGTCTAAATACTCTTTGAACGATAGAGGCAACATTTTCAATTCCACATATCGCCCCGATAACAGTGTTGAAAGTTCTGAGGACAACAAATATGAATTGGAACCTGTCAAATAAATATCTACATCATGATCTACCATCAATCCATTAACACAACGTTCCCACCCATCAACCAATTGCACTTCATCTAACAATATGTAATACTTCTTGTCTGTATTTAATTTTTTAAAAATTTCATCATATAAATCTTTATAATCCTTTACGTCCGAGTATCGCATAGATTCAAAATTCATAAAAATGACTTGATCTTCACTGATACCCGCGTTAATAAGATCTGTTTTATACAATAAAAGTAATGACGATTTGCCACATCTTCGAACACCGGTAATGACTTTTATGACATCTTTATTACGCCAACTTATTAATTTGTCCAAATACTGAGGTCTATTTTTCATAATCACCCCTCCATAATTCGATTATACTCGTAAAAAAATCAAAAAACAATAGTTTTTCGATTATACTCGAAAAACTCAAAGAAACCATATGTTATTCGAGTATAATCGAACAACATACTATAAATATACACAAAAACCAGCAATCGTCAGATTGCTGGTTGATTTAAACTATATTTTATTGCCACCAAAGAGGTGAAGAAAATTTATTCAGAACAAGGCGCGTAAGAAATTCAGGGCTGATGCGTATACAATACGCGAAGGTCTGGATTTCGAAACGCAACGCAGTGCTGGATAAATTTTAGAGCCGAAACCTAAAGACCCGCTTCGTGTCTCAGTAACTCTGCTCTATCAGTCTTTTCCCAAGGAAGGTCAATATCCGTTCTTCCGAAGTGACCGTATGCTGCAGTTTGTCTGTAGATAGGTCTTCTTAAGTCAAGATCTCTGATGATTGCAGCTGGGCGTAAGTCGAAG
>Ga0209379_10000990_pt1 | contig 19968 bp, 27 predicted proteins | sample tdDd001_FD_187124 | JGI IMG/M metagenome (GOLD analysis project Ga0209379, IMG submission 187124) | Marine sediment microbial communities from the Atlantic coast under amendment with organic carbon and nitrate - tdDd00.1 (SPAdes)... | ecosystem: Environmental > Aquatic > Marine > Coastal >...
ACTTGGGTACCGACTAAGGTCATCATGAAGTATTTTGGAGATGGCTCTGGTATAAAAGGATACGGTATATCTTTCTTGATAGGTTCTTTATCAGCTGGTCCTATATATGCTGCTTTCCCTGTCTGTCAGACCTTGTTAAAAAAAGGTGCCAGTATAAGAAATATCGTCATTATATTATCCACATGGGCAGTGGTTAAGGTACCAATGCTAATCAATGAGGCAAAGTTTATGGGTTTTGAATATATGATGATTCGCTGGTTATTAACTCTAGTATCAATATTTGTTATGGCTTATCTTATCAACATATTTGTCAAAGAGAAAGACATAAAAATGGTTGAAAACCATGGAATAGATACAGGTGCTTGTATACTGTGCGGTAGATGTCTAAAAGCTTATCCTGACATAATTGTATTTAATAATGGCAAGTATCAAGTGATAGACAATAAGGCAATCAGCAAAGAGATGGAAGAAATTTGTCCTGTGGGTGCATTAAAGCATTAAATAATAGTAAGGCATATGGTATAATATATCTAATCAGTAGAGTTTGGAGGAATTATGCCGAGACCAACTAAATGGAGGCGCATATCGTTTGTACCTGAGCATACATTATTTAAACCTTGTGGTGTACCTAAAAAAGATTTAGAGACGATCACATTAAAAGTTGAAGAACTTGAGGCCATGAGACTTAAGGATATTGAAGGCTTAAACCAATCAGAATGTGCAGAACTAATGTCTGTATCAAGACAGACATTTCAAAATATAATTGATAGTGCAAGACGAAAAGTCGCACTGGCATTAACCGGTGGTAAAGGCATTCATATTTCAGGTGGCAAGTATACAATGAATATATGTGAATATAAATGCGGTGCTTGTGGTCATGTATTTGAATCAAACTTTGAAGGGGATGCTATATGCCCGTCTTGTGGTTCAGACAAGATTTCGTGTATCAATAAGGAAGAGTTTTGTCAAAAAAATTGTTCAAAAAGAATTTAAGAATCAGCTTTGATAAAGCTGATTTTTTTGTAAATTATTGGGGTATAATTAGGCGAGGAGTTTGTCTATGAGAAAAAGATTAAAGCAATTTCAATTGTACATCTTGATGATGTTTTTTTGGATCGTATTAAGTGGCGGAGTTGACTATAAAGTTCTATTATACGGTACTATTTTTTCTGTCCTAATCATCAGGATGGTATATCATGTTATGTTTGAGCTAGATGATAATATCATCAAATTGCCACCAACATGGCGTTTTATTTGGTTTGGATATATTGTTTTCTTAGCCATAGTGAAATCTTCTGTTGAACATATATTTAGAATCATCAAAAATGAAGCTGAATATGAAACATTTGAAGTCACTTTGGATACACATAATGTTATTATAATTACCTTAATAGCCAATGCCATTACCCTAACACCTGGCACAATTACTTTAAATGTGAATGAGCAAACTTTAGAAGTCATAGGGTTTTCAAAAGGAAAAGATAATATAGAATCAATGAGGCAGGATATTTTAAATTTCCAAAAGCCTTTCTTATATAGGAGAAGATGATGCTAAATACGATGATGATTGTGCTTCTTTTAACATTAGGTTTAATCGTAATTCGATTGATAAGAGGCAAGACCATTTGGGAGAAACTACTTTCATTAAATTTAATCGCAATAATAACAGTTATGTTAATTCTTACTTATGCTGTTGATCACCAGTTGATTCTAGTGATGGATATTGCCATAGCTTATTCCATTATTGGTTTCTTATCTCTTATTTTGTTGACTAAGTTTATTGCAGGAGGTAAAAATGATAGCTGATATTTTATTGGTATTTTCTATGATATTTTTATTATCAGGTGCTGTAGGGGTTAATAGACTTAAGGGTGTTTTTCCAAAACTGCTCAGTTCAAGTTTAATAGATACTATGGCATTTATATTATTGATAGTTGCATTAATGATAAAATCGGGTTTTACAGGTATGTCTGTAAGATTAGGTATTGTCTTAATTTTTATTGTACTTACTAATCCAGTGATTAATCATGTCATTACCCAAGCTGCAAAGGAGCGAGAAAATGATTAGGGTTTTAATGCTACTCTTACTTCTCATTACATTAATAATAGTATTCGAGAAGAATAACAAAAGAATAATCATATATTTTTCTATTTTTTCATTGATTGCTGCAAGTTTATATTTCTACAATCATGCACCTGATGTCGCCTTAGCAGAAATTGCAGTAGGAAGTGCTTTTATTCCTTTGATTTTTTTAATAACAATTTCCAAGCAACGTACATTTACAGTTATGCTCAATACATCAAAGGAATTTATATATGATGACCTTTTGAAAGAGTTTTGTAAAAATGAAAATTTAGAATTAAAGATGGTGAGAACAGAAGACATATATGATGATGAGACAAGAGGGATATTTGGTGCTTTTAGACGTCATGATATAGATGTTATAGTAGACTACAATCCTAAGAAAAAAAGATATGATTTAACATGCAAGGAATCGAATGTTATGATTGGTCGATTTGAACAACTAACGTCTAAAGAACATGGTATTCGTATTGTAAGGACTGTTGATGATGAGACATTAGATTAGGAGCTTTATATGAATAAAATAAGATCAGTATTTGTCATAGGGGCTATTCTATTTTTAATGCTCCAGATACTTTGGCATATCAATGGTGATGATATGTCTTACAACAGATTAAGCCAGGACTATTACATAGAAAAGGGATTAGAGGAAACAAGTTCAAAGAACCTGGTTACAGCTATATATTTAGATTATAGATTGTTCGATTCCTTTTTCGAAACCAGTACATTATTAATTGCTGTTACAGGTATTGCCTTTATGGCTATCAAAGATGAGGACTTATTATGAGATATTCTAAGATTTTAATCACAATAAGCCGTTTGATATTACCCTTCTTATTGATGTTCAGTATCTATATCATCATTAATGGTGATATTTCAGTAGGTGGTGGATTTCAAGGTGGTGTAATAATGGCAACAAGTTATTTATTATATTACTTTATAATTGGTGAACATCCGTTTTCAATAAACAAAATGCTTAAGTTAGACAAGTATATATTTATAGCATTACCAGTCGTCATCATAATCTCTCTATTTATGAGAGGTCAATACTTCACAAATGCATTCTCCATGGATTTTCCATATGAAGTGAGAAGATTATTTTTATTAGTTTTAAACTTAATTATAGGTTTTAAGGTTGCTGTAGGATTTGTGTCCTTGTTTATTGTATTTTTAGAGGAGGGTAACAGTTGATATTTGATATTATATTAGCACTCGCTGTAATCAGCGTCGCATTATATGGCATATGTATCACAGATAATATCATAAAATCGATTGTATGCTTTAATATTGTTCAGGCTGCTGTTATATTGCTGTTTATTATCTTGGCAGGATCTACAGGAGATTCCATTCCTATCGTTCAAGAATTAATAGGGGATATGGTCGATCCGTTACCTCAAGCTTTAATGATTACAGCAATTGTAATAAGTGCTTCTATTACAGCTCTGTCACTTATGTTTAGTGTAAAGATATTTCACTATTATGGTACCTTGAGTTGGAGAGAATTAGCTGCAAAGGATGTGAAAAAATGATAGATATAGTTTTGTTTTCCCAGTTGATCATCTTTTTACCCATTGTGATTTCAATATTTATATATGTGTTCAACAAGACCAAATTTAATTATTCAGTCTTCGTCACTCAAGCTATTATTACATATGTATATTATGATTTGTTTAATTACATATTAGACAATGGTGTTGTTAAGTTTACTCTAGGTGGTTGGTCTAAAGTTATTGGTATAGAGTTTAAGATTGATACCTTGTCTCTAGTTTTTATGGCTATGGCTTTAATCATTTGGTGGGTTATTATGATTTATGCATGGCATCAAAAGAAGAATGATTTTAAGTTCTGGTTTTTCTTGATGTTCTTAGAAGGTTGTTTTATGGCCTTTGTCCAAGCCAATGATTTATTTACTATTTTCATATTAATTGAGATTATAACCATTCTTTCAGCGATTTTAATCCTTTATAAAAAGGATGGTATATCCTTAAAAGCAGGATTGTATTATTTGTTATTTAACAGTATAGGGATGATTATTTATCTGTTTGGTGTAGCCTTACTCTATTTAAAAGTAGGTACCCTAAATATTACAATGATCAAAGGTTTTTTACTTGAAATGGATTATGTAGGCATCAACTATTCAATTATACAATTGAGTTTTGCATGTTTTGTTGTTTCCATGTGTGTTAAAGCAGCCTTGTTCCCTGTATATGATTGGTTACCACGTGCTCATACAGCAGCTCCATCTCATATTTCAGCCTTACTTTCTGGTTTATTGGTTAAATCAGGTCTATTTGGCCTTATGAGAATCTTAGACTTATATGAGATTACCAGTATCAATACAGTTTTATTCTACTTAGGATTTTTTACTGCCATTTCAGGCATATTGTTTGCAATTAGTCAAAAGGATATTAAGGGGATATTGGCCTTTCATACGATATCGCAGATTGGTTTGATTCTTATGAGTATAGCCTCTGGTAATGTAGAAGGTATTGTAGGTGCATCTATGCATATATTCAATCACTTCTTATTTAAGAGTTTACTCTTCTTAGGTGCTGGTATTATTATTAATGAATATGGCTATAGGAGAGTTACAGAAATCCATGGCATAGGAAGAGCTCATCCTATTTTAACAGCATGTATGTTTGTAGGTATTTTTTCAATAACAGGAGCTCCTTTATTTGTTGGTTTCTTAAGTAAAACCATGATTAAATTGACCATGACCTCTACCTTACATGTTAACTTGTACCGCATCATCAGTTTAGGAACCATGATTTCTTTTATTAAATTTTCAAAGATATTTTTTGGTGAGCCGAGCAAGTATAAGAAAATTAATACAGGAAAGCAAATTGGGGTAATCATTATGGCTGCTCTTTGTATTATCTTCTTCTTTATTGAAATAGATTTGGTCAAAGACATGATGCAAATTGAAAATGCCTTAACTGAAGGTTTACAATATAATCTAAAATACTTAACTAAATCGTTATATGATAATGAATATGCATTAGAGTACTTAATTTATCTGGCACTTGCCTTTATGATTTACAAGATTTTTGTAAGACCTAATTCAAAGTTCTTACATGCTATAAGACACTTTAGATTTAAATTCCAAGATGCAATTGTTTCGCTGCTACTATTCTTAGGATTTATAATTTACTATCTATAAAACAAATCTCCGACACAACTTGGGCACATTCTCTCGTTAATATGAGGATGTAAACAAAATATGAAAGGAGATTTACAATGTTAAAGAAAATTGGAGTTATTGCATTAACATGTTCTATTTTATTTTCAGTCAATGTATTTGCTGATCAAAAACAAGTATTAGAGGAAGAATGGAACTACACATTTGAAGAAGAGAAGGAATGGCTTGAGGAACTTGATGTTGAAGATGATGATATTAAGGTATTAGAAAATTTATTCAATGAAGCCCTTAAGAAAGATACAGATGAGGCATGGAAAAACTATGATGAGTATCTAAACAAATTACTTCCAGAAGATATGGAAGACGATTTCGATATCGAAGAAGAAAAAGAATGGTTAGAGGAGTTACAAGTATCGCAAGCTGATATGTCTGCATTAGAGACTTTATTCAATGAAGCAATAGCTTTAGAGGAAGCAGATAAGTTTGATGAAGCAGATGTTAAATGGACTGCATACGAAGAAATATTAGAGAAATATTATGATGCTTTTGAGTTTACTTTTGACGATGAAGTTGAATGGTTAAAAGAAATGGGAGTATCAGATGCTGATGTGTCTGCATTAGAGACTTTATTCAATGAAGCAATAGCTTTAGAGGAAGCAGATAAGTTTGATGAAGCAGATGTTAAATGGGCTGCATATGAAGAAATATTAGAGAAATATTATGATGCTTTTGAGTTTACTTTTGACGATGAAGTTGAATGGTTAAAAGAAATGGGAGTATCAGATGCTGATATGTCTGCATTAGAGACTTTATTCAATGAGGCAATAGCTTTAGAGGAAGCAGATAAGTTTGATGAAGCAGATGTTAAATGGGCTGCATACGAAGAAATATTAGAGAAATATTATGATGCTTTTGAGTTTACTTTTGACGATGAAGTTGAATGGTTAAAAGAAATCGGTGTAACGGATGCAGACATAGTAGCATTAAAAACGTTTTACAATGATGCTATTGCCTTAGAAGAAGCTGATAAGATGGATGAAGCTGAAAAGAAATGGATTGCATTTGATGAAATACTAGATAAGTATGAAGATGCCTTTGATGAAGAAGAAGACTATTCGGTGGAAGAAGAAAAAGCTTGGTTAAAAGAAATAGGTGTATCAGATGCAGATATTGATACATTGGTACTATTATTCAATGAAGCACTTGTTTTAGAAGAAGCTGAAAAGTTTGAAGAAGCTGAAAACAAATGGGTGACATATGACGAAATATTAGATAAGTATTTTGATTTAGAAGATATGGAATAAGCTAAGAGTCGATTTTTCGACTCTTTAAACGCTATATGGAGGAAATATGAAGACGATTCTTGTCATCGAAGATGAAGTTAAGTTAAATGATATAATATGTGACTATCTAAAAGAAGCAGGTTACAAGGTTCTGTCAGCTTATGATGGTGAAGAAGCATTAGATTTGTTTTCCTATGAAAATATAGATGGCATTATATTAGATATTATGATTCCTAAAATTGATGGCTGGTCGGTCTGCAGAAAAATAAGACAAACATCTGGTATTCCGATTATTATGTTGACTGCAAGAAGTCAAGAAGATGATAAGTTGATGGGATTTGAGTTAGGTGCAGATGAGTATGTGACAAAACCATTCAGTCCTAAAGTATTAGTGGCAAGGGTGACTCGCCTTATATCAAGAATTAAAGACACATCTGTAGAACTTGGCAATTTATCTTGGAAGGGTGTAAGAATAAACTTAGATGCCCACCAGGTCTTTGTTGATGATCAAATGATAGAAATGACACCGAAAGAGTATGACTTACTCAAATACTTGTTAGAAAATAGAGGTATTGTTTTATCAAGAGAAGTAATTCTTAATAAGGTCTGGGGATATGATTTTTATGGTGAATTACGAGTTGTTGATTCTCATATTAAAAAAGTAAGAAAGAAGATTTCACCTTATAACGATAGTATAAAAACTGTTGTCAAAGTTGGCTATAGGATGGAGCAAACATGATAAGAAAAAGTTTAACGGCTAAGCTATTTGTTTTTGTATTAATAATCTTTATTACACAAGTTATTATTCAGTATGGATTCAACAATTATTTTGAAACGCTTTTTTTTGAAACAATAGAACGTTTTAAAGAAAGTGATGATCTTATGCAACAGGCTGAGATACTTTATGAGTATATGGAAGAAAGCAATGAGCCAATACTTGTTTTCAATCAATACTTTGAACATCACCAATCTTCTTATTTAACATCATTTAAAGAAATTGTTTCTGTTCAAGTAGATGATGTTGTTTATATTTTGCCTTTTAACCTTGCTGATATAGAACTTTACGATACAGATATAAGTCAAGAGGAATTAGATTTATTTGCGGAAGAAAGGTTTAATTATGATCTTATTGGCAGCGAAGTATATGTTTATGGGACTCAGTATAAAGATAATTTTATGCCTTATGGTTTTGAATTAGATGGTTATTATTTTGATTCTTTTATTTATGATTCTTTTGAAAACGTGACAATAGAAAATGAGCAAATGTTTGATGAGGACATTGATTATATTGAAAAGGATGGTATGATTGTAGATTTATCAGAGAAATTAATTTCTGATGAGATGTTAAAGAAAATCGATGATTTAACCAATTATTACTACGATTTAGTATTCGATATTGCTGAAGATGATGACGAGTATAATTTCATTTTAGAAGAAGTGAAAATTGATGGTCATAGATATACCTTTTTATCAGCCTTATCTTTACAACCAATCAATGAGGTGTTGGAGATACAATCAAGGTTCCAACTCTATTTAGCAGGAGCTATGGTTTTCTTAATAGTGATTGTTGCTTATATATTCTCTCGATTTATTTCAAGACCTATAGTGTCAATTGCCCATTCAACAGAAGCAATAGCACAATTAGACTTTGATGTGAAATGTGATGAAAATAGGTCAGATGAAATCGGAATATTAGGTAAGAGTGTTAATTCTTTGTCCACAGCGTTAAAAGAAAAGATTGATACTTTAGAAGATGAAATTGAATTCGAAAGACGACAAGAAAAGATTAGAAGAGAATTTGTTGCTGATGTATCACATGAATTAAAAACACCACTAGGTGTCATTAAATCATATTCAGAAGGTATAAAAGATGGTATTTCTAAGGAAAGAGCAGATTATTATTTAGATGTAATATTAGATGAAGTCGATAAGATGAATGGTCTAGTGTTAGATATGCTGGAGTTATCTAACTTAGAATCAGGTAAATTTTTATCAAAAGAAAAAATCAACATAAAGAGGATGGTGAGTAATCTTTTAAGATCTTATGATCATACGATAGAAGAGATGGATGTTACCATAGAACTTGAAGATAGTGTAGCTGAAGTAGATATCAAGAAGATGGAACTGGTTATTTCTAACTTATTGGCTAACGCATTTAGATATGTAGATGATCGAAAAATAGTTCGTATTACTTTGAAAGACAGGACATTAATCATAGAGAATTCACACGAGCCAATAGAACAAGCTCAAATCAATAAGCTATGGGATAGATTTTATCGATTAGAAAAATCTAGATCTAGAACCTTTGGTGGTAATGGATTAGGCTTAGCCATTGTTCAAAAGACTTTAATGCTTCACAATCTAGATTTTGGTATTGAAAACTCAAATTTAGGTTTCCTTTTCAAAATACGTTTTTAAATGATTTTATGGGGTAAAAGATTGTAGAACCTATACAAAAATAAATCAGGTATAGTCATACTATTATGAATGATTAAGGTTTAATGATACAATCATTACAGTTAAATAGAAAAGGAGAATTTTATGAAAAGTACAGCACATATTAAGCCTGAAGGCGTAGAAATTGCGGAAACTATCCTGTTACCAGGTGACCCACTTAGAGCGAAGTTCATCGCTGAAACTTTCTTAACAGATGTTGTTCAGTTCAACACAGTAAGAAACATGTATGGTTTCACTGGTACATACAATGGTAAAAGAATCTCTGTAATGGGTACTGGTATGGGGATGCCGAGTATAGGTATTTATTCTTGGGAACTTATTAATGTATTTGGATGTAAGAACTTAATTAGAATTGGTTCTTGTGGCGCAATGCAAAAAGAATTAAACTTATATGACGTAGTGATTGGTATGGGTGCTTCAACAAACTCTAACTATGCTTGTCAATATAACTTCCAAGGCACATATTCAGCAATTGCATCTTGGGACTTATTAAACAAAGCAGTAAAAGTTGCAGAGTCTAAGGAAATCCCAGTGACAGTAGGTAACATTTTATCTTCTGATATATTCTACAATGCTGATCCTAACGCTATGAAGGCATGGATGGATATGGGTGTTTTAGCAGTAGAAATGGAAGCCGCAGCACTTTATATGAATGCAGCTAAGTTTGGTGTTAATGCATTATGTATATTAACAGTATCAGATTCATTAATTACACATGAAGAAACAACACCAGAAGAAAGACAAACAGCATTTACAAAGATGATGGAAATTGCTTTAGAATTAGCTTAAGACTTAATCCCTTTACTCATGTAAAGGGATTTATTTATAAGCACCTTTGATAAAAAAATAACAATAATCACCTCTAAGTGTGCATACTTAAACATTTTCTGGGTAAGTATATAGATATCACTTTTGCTTCTTTATATAATATGCTAAAGATATTGAGAAAGTTAAGTGATAGAATATATATAGTTTAATAAGCATTGTATAAGAATATATAAGAGATTTAATGTATGAAAAACTGCATTTCGGGTATAATTAAGAAAAGGAGTTTGTATGCATAAAAAAAGTTTTATAAAGTGGGTAACTATACTAACAATTACATGGACCATACTAAATGGTAAGATCAGCTGGTTTGTCATTTTAAGTGGTATTATTTCTAGTGTACTCGTTTTAAGATATACAGATAAATTTTTATTAGGTACTTCTTATCATAAGGTACATCAGTTTAAGATCATCAACATGATCAAGTATTTTTTCTTTATGATTAAGTCCATATATATCAGTGGTTTTCAGATGATTGGTATGATTATCACCCATAAGATTAACCCTTCAATTGTAGAAATTGAAACAGATTTGGAAGAGGATTTTCAGCGAACCATGTTGGCCAATTCGATTACCTTAACACCTGGTACCATAACTGTAGAGTTGACTGGTAACAAGTTGAAGGTGCTTTGGATTAATAAGACTACTGATGATCCAGAGGAAATTAGAAAAGCTGTGAGTTATGATATAGAGGAAAGGCTTAGAAAAATATGATCTACGCTGTAATGATATTTTTGATTTTATTATCAATTCTAAGAATTATATTAGGACCAAGTATTTGGGATCGTTTAATCGGTCTTAATTTATTAGCTGCAAAAGTTAATATATTAATCATCCTAATCGCTTATTTTTTAGAATTAGACTACATTTTGGATATTGCCATATCTTATACTTTACTGAGTTTTATAGGAATAATAATTATTGCTAATTATATCAAAAGAAAGGAATCCAGATGACATATATCGGTTATTTTTTAATAGGTGCTGGTTTGTTGTTTATGCTAATCGGTACTATTGGAACCTATAGATTTAAATCTTTTTACTCAAGAATATTAGCTGCTTCTAAGGTTGATCTAGTTGGAGAAGTAACAGTTTTATTTGGACTCATTGTTCTTAATGGATTTAGTCAATACTCATTGAAATTGTTTTTTATCATCATGTTATTAATATTAATAAATCCTTTGGTATCACATATGATTGTAAGATCAGCTGTATTAAGTGGCTATAGGGCAAGAAAGGAATAATATGAAAGAGATTATTCTATTATCATTAATAATTTGTGCAGTGCTTACTATACAAACACAGAAGATGAAGGTTGCGATTATATATCTCGGTGCCTTTTCAATATTAATTGCTTTTGTTTATCTATTGCAAGGTGCACCTGATGTAGCCTTAGCCGAGGCAGTCATTGGTTCTACTATGACAACCATTTTATTTGTTGTGGCAATCCATAAGTACAAATTATTTAGAATATACATTATTGTAGAAAGTACAAAGATAGATGACGATATATACAAGAATAAAGTTTATAGGGGCATTCTTTCTTACATCAATATCTTCTGTTATAAGAAAGGCCTAGATCCTTTAGTGATTTATACAATAGATGCAAGACATCATATAGGTAGAAATCATCATCATATACTTTTAGAAGAATCAGGAGATAGCTTTGTCTTGTCATATCATATGGATGATATTAAAGCGGAAGAGTTATTCTTTTACTTGTTAGGTCATAAAAAATTCCAAGATATAAAAAGAAAGAGATATTAGATGAGAAGAAAATTTCTTGCAGCATTTGTTGCTTTTGCAGCCATGGTTACTTTAATTATTAATCAGGAAACATTGAGATACGGAAAAGAGGTCTTTGAGTATCTTATTAATTTTGGTGCAGCTGAAACATCATCAGATAATCTTGTGACATCGGTTTATTTGTATTACAGATATTATGATACATTATTTGAAGCTTTACTTTTGATTATTAGTGTTATAGCAATTATTTACTTGTCTATCCACAAGGAGCATTATCATGACTAGTCATTCTAATTTATTATCAAAATCATTGACAATCATATATCCTTTTATACTGCTCTTTGGCATATACATTGTTATTAATGGACACACATCTCCAGGTGGTGGTTTTCAAGGAGGTGCTATAATTGCATCTGCTTACATCAGTAAGTATTTGGTTTTACCGGTTTATGATTATCAATTGGAACCATTTAAAAAAATAGAAAAAATTATGTTACTCATAATATTATTGTTGCCTATTACATTTTTTGTTTTCCAGATGAATATGCATTTTCCAGAGTTGAATATACCTTATTTAGTAATTATGAATGTTCTTATTGCTGTTAAAGTAACATGTGGTATTTCGGTAATATTTTTTAGATTTGTCTTTTTTGAAACGAGGTAATTATGTTAGATTTAATTACAGAAGAAAATACTGCTATCATTTTGTTCTTTGTAGGTGTCTATGGTTTAGTCGCTAGAAGAAATATGATGAAGTCTATAATGAGTTTGGCAATTATGCAGGCTGCTATTATATTATTTTTCTTGTCAATTAATGCAGCTTCATATCCACCAATAGGAGAGTCAGCGACCTTAAGTGCAAGTGATCCATTGCCACAAGCCTTGATGATTACAGCGGTAGTTATTGGTATGAGTATTATAGGTGTAAGTTTGATTATGTTCAATACAACCTATAATGTCTTTAAATCAACCAATTGGAACAAAGTTAAACATATGAAGGAGCAAAATGATGATTAATTATATTATTATTGGATTTATTTTTTTTCCAATAATATTTGGCTTAATTCAATACATCTTAAAGAATATTGATCTAAAATATCTTGGTCTTGCTGTTCAAGGTTTTATTTTACTGAGTACATTTTATGTGATTATGAATGTAGATTTATCTTCTTCTTTAAATGTTCCTTTACTTAATATACCAACTCCAGTGGGGATGATGTTAAGGTTAGATGAGTTATCTTACATTATGATTCTTTTGAATAATATTATTTTCTTGGCTATGTCTTATGCGAGTCATCATAGAGTCTATTATAATAAGTTATTCATTTTTTTGATTTGCACATTACAAGGTCTGATTAATGGTATTTTTTTATCATCAGATTTTTTCAATGTTTATCTCCTTATAGAATTGGCTACAATTATAGTTAGTGTTTTAGTCATGTATAAAAAGGATGGACGTTCCTTATATGATGGTATGCTATATTTGATAGTAAATATGGTGGGGATGGCATTCTTCTTGTTTGGGATAGGCTATATTTATAAGATTTTTGGAGTCTTGGATTTTGAATCAGTCAGCCAAATGATGCCAAGGGTAGATAAGATTTCTTTGGTATTACCTTTTGCATTTTTAATGACAGGTGCGAGTTTAAAGTCAGCTTTTATGCCTTTATTTTCATGGCTCCCTAAAGCTCATGGTACAGCAAGTGCGCCGACAATCATATCAGCCATACTTTCGGGTATATTTGTTAAAACGGGGATTTATTTATTTATTAGAATAGCCATGATGTTTTCACCTGTTATAGACATGTCCATGATATTCTTCGTTGTAGCAATTTTTACAACAGTATTAGGTGCCATTTTTGCAATGTCACATACAGATATAAAACTTATATTATCCTATTCCACAATATCTCAAGTTGGGATAATCATGTTAGGTTTAAATAATGTATCTAAGACAGGATTTACAGGTGGGGTTTTCTATCTTATGAACCATGCACTTTTTAAGGTATTGCTTTTCTTTTGTGTTGGTTTAATCATTAAAATTTATAAAACAAGAGACATCAGAAAAATGGATGGTTTATGGTATAAGTCAAAAGTTGTTTCCGTGGGTTTGGTTGTAGGTTTGTTAAGTTTGACAGGATTCCCACTACTGGGTAGTGGTATTGGTAAATATATGATTGGTCAGTATTATGCATCTGACGCCATAAGAATTATGTTCTTGTTGCTAAATATGACTTCTATACTTTATTGTATTCCTTTATATAAAATTATATTACCAAAAGGAGACCATAAAGCCTATTCATTAAAGAGAAATCAAAGTATAACTATATATATTTTAGCTGCTTGTCTTATAGGGATTGGTGTCTTTTATAAACCTATCATCGATGGTTTATTTTCTTATCAAATCAGTATAAAAACATCAAGTTTCCTAACAAAGTTAATAGAATATAGTTTACTGTATCTTGTTTCATTTATTATTTTCTTCTTAAGTCAGCATTTGAATAAGTTAAAGTCTTGGATTAAATCCTTTGACTTAAGTTTTAATACTATAAATGTTGCTATTGTATCTTATTTCTTAATACTGGTTATTATTGCACGATTATAAAAGACATCCTAGGATGTCTTTTTGATGCAATAAAAAAAATCCCCGTAGGGATTAGTGAACATCACCAGCACAATTCTTACATACACCTTTAATATAAGTATGATATTCCTCCAGCTGGAAACCTTCTAGAGAAGGAATGTCTGCAGTTGATAAATCATAATTAAAATCATATACCGTTTGACACTTAATACATTTAAAGTGACCATGGTTAGATGTATCAGAATCATATCTTGCTTCATTGTCTTCAATTAACACCTGAATTGCTAGCTTATGCTTAACAAATAAATCAAGCGTGTTATATACAGTTGTCTTTGAAAGAGTAATGAGTTCTTCTGATAAAGCATTATAAATCTCATCAACTGTAGGGTGAGATTTATATGTATTTAAATACTGATATATTTTTACTCTCGGTAAAGACGCTTTAACACCATGTTCAGACAAATGTTTTTTTATTTCGTCAATTGACATTGTCATAGAAGCACCTTTCCTTTCTAATCACATTTATTGTATTCCCAATTTTCATAAAATAATAATAACACAATTTTGTAATGATTGCAAACTAGGAACAAATTTAATAAAGTGAGAAAAACGGGTATTAAACCCGTTTTATAATGGTATTAACCGAAATGTCTCTTTAATAAACCTCTGAAACCTTGACCATGTCTAGCTTCATCCTTAGCCATTTCATGAACAGTATCATGGATAGCGTCTAAGTTTAATTGTTTAGCTAATGTTGCTAATTCTTTTTTACCAGAACAAGCGCCATGCTCAGCTTCAGCTCTTAATTCTAAGTTCTTCTTAGTTGAGTCTGTTAATACTTCACCTAGTAACTCAGCGAATCTAGAAGCGTGATCTGCTTCTTCAAAAGCATATCTTTTGAATGCTTCAGCAACTTCAGGGTAACCTTCTCTATCAGCAACTCTTGCCATAGCTAAGTACATGCCAACTTCCATACATTCACCTTGGAAATTTTGTCTTAAACCTTCGATGATTCTTTCATCCACGCCTTGTGCAACACCTAATACATGACCATCAGCAAAATCTTCTTCAGTGTTTAAAATGTTAAACTTTTCTGCTGGTGCGTTACATAAAGGACATTTTTCTGGTGCAGCATCACCCTCGTGGATGTGACCACATACTGTACATACGTATTTCATTATTTTATTTCCTCCCAAAAATCATAATTGTATTGATAATTCAGTAGCTGATTACTCAGCTACTGTAAAGAATTCTTTGCCAACGCCACAGATAGGGCATACCCAATCCTCAGGAATATCTTCAAAAGGTGTACCTGGTGCAATACCACCATCTGGATCGCCTACAACTGGATCATAAATATAACCGCATGGTTCGCATTGATAATTTTTCATAATATACCTCCATATGTAATAGTGTTTTTCAAATTTGTAATGATTACAAATTAATAATACATATTAAATTATCATGTGTCAACTTATTTTTAATAATTAATGATATTTTTTTGTCATTTAAAATGATTCTCACTTAATTTAAGGATTTAATAGATAAATAATTAACATATCAGAGAATATCATGGTAACATTAGGGTAAGTGATATATGGGAGGATAATATGGATAAATTAATTTTGAAAAATGGTGTTACATGGATTGGTGCGTTACATCCAGATTTAAGAGTATTTGATATTATTATGGAGACAGAGTTTGGAACAACTTACAATTCATATTTAGTACAGGGCAATGATAAGGTTGCTTTATTTGAAACTGTAAAAGTCAAGTTTTTAGATGAGTATTTAGAGAAAATAAAGTCAATTGTTCCAATTGAAGCTATAGATTATATTGTTGTTGATCATACAGAACCAGATCATGCAGGATCTGTAGAGAAACTACTTGAGCTGAATCCTAATATAATAGTAGTAGGTTCAACTTCAGCTATCGGTTTCTTAAAAGAAATTACAAATAGGGATTTTGACAACATAAAGGTAAATACAGGAGATACTATTGATTTGGGTGGAAAGACCTTAGAGTTCATTTCTGCTCCTTTCCTACACTGGCCTGACTCTATGTATACTTATATTAAAGAAGATCAGCTTTTAATTACGTGTGATAGCTTTGGTTCACATTATTCTTTTGATGATATTTTACTGAGTAAAATAGAAGATCGTACGGATTATTATAAGGCTTTAAAGTACTATTATACTATGATTATGGGACCTTTTAAGAATTATGTTCTTCAAGCGATTAAGAAGATAGAAAATCTTGATATAGACATGATTTGTCCAGGCCATGGCCCAGTGTTAGATATCAATCCATTTGAAATTGTAGATATTTATAGAGATTGGTCAAAAGAAGAATCTATCTTTAATGAGAAAACGGTAGTAATTCCTTATGTATCTGCTTATGGATACACTAAAGAATTAGCTGAAAAAATTGCAGAAGGTATACGTTCTGTAGGTGGTCTTGATATACATATGTATGATATGGTTGAAGCTTCTAAAGCTGAAGTTATGGAGCATATCAGATGGGCTGATGGTATTTTGTTTGGTACACCAACTATAAATGGTGATGCATTACCACCAATTTGGGATCTTGTTATGGGCATGTCGCCGATTACTCACAAAGGTAAGTTGACAGCTGTATTTGGCTCTTATGGATGGTCTGGTGAAGGTGTACCTAACATTGAAAACAGACTTAAAATGGTGAGAACCAAGCAATTTGCTCCTGGTTATAAAATTCGATTCAAACCAAGTGAAGACCAATTAGAACATGCCTATAAATATGGTCTAGAGTTTGCACACGATTTATTAGGTATTGCCTTAGACAATGAATTTATAAATGATAGTCATAAGACAAATAAAGCTTCTGCAGGTGATGGAACAGTAAAACAATGGATTTGTGTTGTATGTGGTGATGTGTTTGAGGGTGAACGCCCACCTGAAATCTGTCCAACATGTGGTGCATCACATGAGCAATTTGAAGAGTATATAGAAGAAGTTGTTGATTTTGAATCTGATCAAGAAATGACAGTTCTTATTGTAGGAAATGGTCTTGCAGCGCTTTCTACAGCTAAGGAAATTAGAATTCGAAATAAAAAAGCAGTCATAAAATTGATCACAGAAGAAGAACACATGACCTATAATCGTCCTATGTTAATCGATTATGTTTTAGATGATTATGATGAAGATCACTTTATCATTGAGCAATCTATGTGGTATGAAGATGAAAACATCGATGTTATATATGGTACAAGTGTAACTAAGATAGATCATAAGAAGAAGTTATTACAAACAACAAATGGTGAAATGACTTTTGATAAGTTAGTTTTGGCTAATGGATCATATCCTTTTGTACCACCAATTACTGATATTAAATCAAAGGGGGTTTATGTCCTTAAAGACATTAAAGATGCACATGCAATTATGGAAGCAATGAAGGATGTCAAAGATGTTGCTGTTATTGGTGGCGGCTTGTTAGGACTTGAAGCTGCAGATACATTTAATTTATTAGGTAAGAATGTGACTGTATTTGAAGTGTCGCCATGTCTTGTGCCGATGCAACTAGACGAAACCGCGGGTTCTTATCTTAAAGATTTAATTGAAGATAAAGGTGTTAAGGTTATCACTGATGCTTGTATAAGTCATATTGTTGCATCAGACCAAGTCGAAGGCATTGCACTTCAGAACGGTGATTTATATGATGCTCAACTGGTATTAGTTTCAACTGGTATAAGATCAAATATTGCATTAGTTAAAGATATTTTAGATACCAATAGAGGTATTGTAGTTAATGATAAGATGGAAACATCATGCGAAGATATTTATGCGGCTGGTGATGTGGCTGAATATGATGGCATGGTAGCTGGTTTATACCAAACTGCAATAGAACAAGGAAAGGTTGCAGGTGCTAATATAGCAGGAGATGAAAGAAACTTCAGTTATACTCTAGCTGCTGCTCAGTTTTCTAACTTTGACATTGAATTTTTCTCAGTTGGACAAACTAAGTTAGAAGATAATATGACTAGTGTTGTTGTAAATGATTTAGAACATGGAAAGTACAGTAGATTATTCTTTAAGGACAATATCTTAGTCGGAGGTATGTTATTTGGTAATATGAGCAAGTCTGTCAGTATTATGAATGGTATAAAACGACAGGCATTAAGATCTGATTTTACAAGAGAATTCTTTGGATAGAATATGTTAAGGCGTAACAGGATTCCTGTTACGCCTTTTTACTGAATTAATTTTAATTAAAGTCCATTTTTACATCTTGTTTCTTTTGATCCTCTGCTTGGAAAAAGTCTTTTTTAGTGTGATTAGATGTTGATGCGACTAAAGATGTAGGAATTGTTACAAGCATTCTGTTGTATATAGAAACATTACTGTTATAAGCTCTACGTGCAGCTTGTAAGTGTTCTTCAGCATCTGATATAGCTATTTGTAGTTCTTTTACATTATTTGATGATTTTAAATCAGGGTAGTTCTCCAACGTGACATTTATTTGTCCTCCAATATCACCCAACTGTTGATCAAGTAGGTTTTTATCATGTACTGAAAGATTGGATATATTCTTTGATCTCATTTCTACAATTTTTACAAGTGTTTCCTTTTCATAAGTCATATAGTTTTTTGTTATATCCAGTAGTTTAGTTAAAGTATCAAAACGTTTGACCAATGCTATGTCTATACCTGATTCTGCTTCTTCGATTTTTACCTGTGTTTGATTAAGCTTGTTAAGGGCTGATATAAACCACAAAACACCTATTACTATAATGATTATAATTGCCATAAAATCTCCTTAATTACCTAGTTTTTTGTACATATACTTATTCTTGTATAAGTCTAAATCGATTAATAGTTCTTCCATAATGTCTATGGGCTCTAAAAATGACTTCAAATAGTTCATAGACAGTGGTTTACTTAGTTTGAAGTTGAAGTTATTTGTGTTATTATGGATAGCCATATGTAAGGTATTATCCATAATAGAAATGCCAATTTTTCCAGGGTATTTTTGCTCAATTGACATCACTTTTTCTGCCATTTGTGGTGTCAGAAGATAGTAGAATTCTTGTTGGTTATCAGTCTTAGAGTGAAAGATTTCATTGAATCTTATATTTTCCAATTCAACTGTTGTTAAGTTAGAAAACCAATCAAGCCCTTTAAATAAACTTGCACTTTCTTTAATGACATGGGTGCCATTAAATTGACGTGGAAATGTAAATACATAATATTGTCCCCTAAATGTTGTCACATAAGAGGTTCGTTTGCCATTACTTCTTCTCCGTTCAATGTGAAGATCAGATGAATAGACTTGTATATTATCTTTACTGTACCAAATAGCATCTTCTGAAGAAAATCTACTGTGTAAAGAAACTATTTTACCCTCTCGCACAGTTTCCTCACTGATGCCTTGATCTGCATCATAGGCCAAGTTGGACCTATAATTCTTGAGTATCTTTGGTAACAAGTCATTTTTTAGTTTTTGAACATACTTTTTTTGATATGAAATATAAACAAATATAGGTGGGAGTATTAAGAAGAAAGCTAACTGCCCTCCAGTTTCTGAACTTAATAGCATGATAGACATCAAAATGAAACAAATAACCAAGACAATCCCACTTATGTTACGTGCCTGTTTGTAGTTATCCTTTCGCTCCTGCTCTAAATCATTCAGAATAGTGTGTATTTCGTGTTGCATGAGACCTCCTGTTTGTTGAATGATGTATTCATAGCTCTTAATAATAGTATAGTTGAAAAAATTAAGGCAACCAGTATTTAGCTTCCTTGATTTTAAGATGTAATATGATTTAATGAATTATTTATATTTATTTAGATCATTTTTTCCATCAATGCGTT
>Ga0209379_10000991_pt1 | contig 19964 bp, 17 predicted proteins | sample tdDd001_FD_187124 | JGI IMG/M metagenome (GOLD analysis project Ga0209379, IMG submission 187124) | Marine sediment microbial communities from the Atlantic coast under amendment with organic carbon and nitrate - tdDd00.1 (SPAdes)... | ecosystem: Environmental > Aquatic > Marine > Coastal >...
GTAGGGGAACCAATGATACCCATTTTGTGCTCGATACGACGAACCTTAACAGCCATATGTTTTTTGTCATAGATAAACATTGACAAACCACGACCATCATTTGTTCCTTCTTCCGAACGAGCAAGGACTAATGAAACATCACCATCACCATTTGTAATGAAACGCTTCACACCGTTCAAGTACCACTTATCTTCTTCTTTGTTGTAAGTTGCTTTCAACTGTACAGCTTGCAAGTCAGAACCTGCATCTGGTTCAGTTAAATCCATCGCAGCAGTAGCACCTTTAGCAAAACGTGGTAAGTAATTCTCTTTTTGCTCTTTTGAAGCAAATTCGTGAATTGTCTCAGCACAATCCTGAAGACCCCAGATGTTAGCAAAACCACCATCAGCACGAGATACCAATTCAGCAGCCATTACGTAAGGTACCATTGGGAAGTTCAATCCATCGTACTCACGTGGAAGAGACATACCAATTAAACCAGCTTTAGTTAATGCTTCGTGGTTTTCAGCTGTACCCTTTGCGTATATAACACGATCGTTTTCAACACGAGGTCCTTCTTGGTCAACACCTTCAGCATTAGGACCAATAATATCGCCACAAATCTCACCTACAATGTCAAGTGTACGATCGTAACTATCCATAGCATCCTCAAAATCAAGAGGTGCATAGTCATACTTTTCTTTATCTTCGAAGCCACGCTCTTTAAGCGCAACAATTTTTTTCATTAACGGGTGTTCCAAGTGGAACTTCATGTCCTCGTTATCTGTATAGAAATTAGCCATTTTTTTCTTTTTGTGAATGAGTAAATAAGTGAAAAAATGAAAAAGTAAGAATGTTAAAGCGTCAGTAAATAAATATAGAATTGATCAAAACGAATTCTCTATCTCATTCCTTTTTCAACCGATAATTTCTTTACTCTTTATCTGTTTATTTCTTTACTTTTTTACTTCAAAAGTCCTACTTGGTATTCTCTTTGTACTTCTTGATCATTTTTGGTACAACATCAGCAATATCACCTGTTATTACATAGTCAGCAAAATTGTTGATTGGAGCATTCTTGTCCGTGTTGATTGCAATAACCATTGCTGATTCTTCCATACCCGCAGTATGCTGAATCTGACCCGAAATACCACATGCAATATATAGCTTTGGACGCACAGTAACACCTGTTTGACCAATTTGACGCTCGTGAGATGCATAACCAGCATCAATAGCAGCACGAGAAGCACCAACTTCTCCACCAATAACGTCAGCTAATTCGAATAATTTATCAAAGTTCTCTTTTGAACCAACACCATAACCACCAGCAACAACAATACCAGCGTTCTTAATGTTTACTTTAGATTTTTCCATGTGACGCTCTATCACTTTCACAACGAAATCTTCAGTATTCAAATATTTATCAACTTCAATATTCTTAACTTTTCCTTTATAAGCTTCAGAACGAATCTCTTTCTTCATTACACCCTCACGTACAGTAGCCATTTGTGGACGACAGTCTGGGTTAATAATTGTAGCAACAATGTTACCACCGAAAGCAGGACGAATCTGATACAATAAATCTTTATAATCCTTTTTATTTTTCTTATCGGTATGATCACCAATAATCAAACTTGTACAGTCAGCAGTTAAACCTGAGTGGAGTGCTGAAGATACACGAGGACCTAAATCACGACCAATGCTTGTAGCACCCATCAAAGCGATTTGCGGTTTCTCTTCTTCAAATAATTTTACAATAATTGAAGTATGAGGTAAAGTTGTGTAAGGATATAAACGCTTATCATCAGCCATCCATAAAGTATCAACACCAAAAGGAATAATTTGTTTCTCAACACCTTTTAGGTCGGCACCAATAACTATAGCCTCAAGATTACATTTTAAATCATCAGCTAGCGATCTACCTTTGGTTAAAAGTTCAAGACTTACATCAGCAATCTGTCCCTCTTCTATTTCGCAATATACAAATACGTTATTCACGGTTCTTAATTTTAAAATTCTACATTGAAATGATAGGAAAAACCAATCGATTAACCAATGGTATGGTTAGCAATTAACTCTTTCATTAGTTCATCCATATCAGCATCGCTAGGCTCAAGTACTTTAGCTTCTTTAGCTTGGAACACGACATTTTCAATCGCTTTTACCTTTGTAGGTGATCCAGTTAAACCAAGTTCCTCAGCTTTAGTATCGATATCATTCACACTCCACTCACCAATGTTTAGGTAAGGACGGTCGTTGTGTAATGCGATATAATCTTCGTCAGCATTCTGCATTTCAGAAACCGCTCTTGCATGCTTGTATTTCATTACAAACTTAGCATTACGTGGACGACACTCAGGTGCAGAGGCATTCACTGTTACAACCATTGGTAAAAAACCTTCAACAGTTTCAACACCTCGCTCTAGACGACGTTTTACAACGATTTTTCCTTTCTCAGCTGAAACAACATCTTCAGCATAAGTAATCTGTGGAAAACCAAGTTTTTCAGCAACTTGAGGTCCAACCTGAGCTGTATCACCATCAATAGCCTGACGACCAGCAATAATAATATCAACCTTACCCATTTTCTTAAGTGTACAAGACAAAGCATAAGAAGTAGCTAAAGTATCAGATCCAGCAAAAGCACGATCAGATAAAAGGATACCATTATCTGCTCCACGATATAAACCTTCACGAATGATTTCAGCAGCTCTACCAGGTCCCATAGTCAATAATGTGATTTCTGTTCCTGGGTATTTATCTTTTAGACGTAATGCTTGCTCAAGAGCATTTAAATCTTCAGGGTTGAAGATAGCAGGTAAAACAGCTCTATTCACAGTTCCATCAGCTTTCATAGCATCTTTCCCTACATTACGTGTATCGGGAACCTGCTTGGCAAGAACAACAATTTTTAATCCTTTCATTGTTATATATGTTTTATCAGTTTATAATCGAACTTCTCAATCTATTACTCAGTTTCAATTATTATGAAATTTGAATTATCAGGATCTTCGATTATAATTTGTTATTATTCGGTTTTAAGTTTTCCTGAACGTAAAATCAGGCTTAGCAAATATATAGAATACACTACTTAAAACAAATTTATATAAGCACCTAGCACCATAGACAAAACACGGCCACTAATTGCTCATTTTTAGGTTTTTAAGGAGTAAATTAAATTAATAATGAAGCATGTTATAAAAGTGTTTTTCGCAATAGGTGAATCCCCAGTCCATTACTTTCGGAAAAAATCAATTTGAACTATTTTATCGTTTATTATTAATGGTAACTTTAATATCTTTTAATAAAACCTTAAGTCAAAGATCAAATGATTACATTCCTACTTGCAATAGCCTCTCTTATGTTAGGTTACCTTATTTATGGCAAATTCATAGAACGGTTTTTTGGAGCTGACAACACAATTAAAACACCAGCCATTAGACTAAGAGATGATGTTGATTTTATGATTATGCCTACATGGAAAATGTTTACGATTCAGTTTCTTAACATAGCGGGCTTAGGTCCAATTTTTGGCGCTATTCTTGGTGCAATGTATGGGCCAATAGCATACATTTGGATTGTATTCGGTTGTATCTTCATGGGCGCTGCTCATGATTATTTCTCGGGTATGCTTTCTATTCGGAACGATGGTTCTAGTTTTCCTGAAATTGTAGGTAAATACTTAGGTTCTGGATTTCAAAACTTTCTTCGAATCTTAACAATTCTATTGCTAATTCTTGTAGGTGTCGCTTTCGTAACTGGTCCAGCTGGTCTACTTAAAGATCTGTCAGGAGGAGGTTTTTACTTCTGGCTTTATGGAATCTTTGCATACTACATAATTGCTACATTACTACCTATAAACAAAATTATAGGTAAAATATATCCAATCTTTGGCGCAGCTCTACTGATAATGGCAATTACAATTGCGGGCGCTATGATATTAAAGTCGTTAGATGGAAGTCTAACAATGGCTGAGATTAGTTATAGCCAATTAAAAAATCTGCACTCAAATCCGGAACAGAATATTTTATACCCTATGATGTTTATCGTCATTTCATGCGGAGCAATATCTGGCTTTCATTCGACACAATCGCCAATGATGGCTCGTTGTATGAAAAAAGAAAGCTACGGACGACCTGTATTCTTTGGTGCAATGATAGCTGAAGGTATTGTGGCAATTATCTGGGCAACAGCGGCCATGAATTTCTTTGGTGACACATATAGCCTAAACGAAACCATCAATTCAGGACATAATCCAGCTTGGGTCGTTAATGAAATCTGTACCAGCTGGTTAGGAAAAACAGGTGCTGTATTCGCAATCATCGGTGTTATTGCTTGTCCGATTACAACAGGTGACACAGCTTTTCGAAGTGCACGTCTAACTATTGCTGACATGCTAAATATTAAACAACTATCAATTACGAATCGATTGTTAGTTAGTTTACCTCTTTTTATAGTAGGCTTCTTACTCTCTCAATTAGAATTCTCAACCATTTGGAAGTACCTTGGTCTAGCCAATCAAATTTTATCTATGATCATGTTATGGACAGGTGCCATGTATTTAGCCACGAAAAATAAATGGCATTATATTCTTAGCTTACCTGCTAGTTTCATGACAGCTATTTGCTTTACATACCTTCTAGTAGCTCCTATAAAAAATGGTGGATTCAATATTAATACAGAATATGGCATTCTCATAGGTGTTTTCATAGCTTCTATAGCCTTCGGTTTATTCAAATTAAGTCTTAAACGAAAACTTATAACACTTAAAATAAAGCCATAACGACTGCTACTGGCAGAATGGAAAAGCGGAGATCACAATAGATCTCCGCTTTTTTATTTAATGCAAATTCTTTAAGCCTGACCAGTCGGACCAAATCCCATCGGAATTATAGGACCCTGAGAGCCTTGTCCACCATCCACATTCTTTATAGGACCATTAATAGACTCAAATTTATTAATGTTATCCTGTAAGGCCAACATCAAACGCTTTGCATGCTCAGGAGTTAAAATAACTCTCGATTTTACATCAGCTTTAGGAACACCAGGCATAATTCGAACAAAATCAACCACAAATTCTGAACTGGAATGAGTTATTACAGCTAAATTAGAATAAGTTCCTTGTGCCACTTCTTCACTCAGTTGAATATCGATTTGATTCCCTTTTTTATTATCTTCCATTGTAATTATTTTTAATTCTGTTTCAGTAGATTAGTGTCTAATACCGCACCAAATTCAGCTTAGCTAAAATAAGAAAATATATTCGGACTGAAACATAAAAAAAGGCTGTTTCAATTAATGAAACAGCCTTTATATTTATTAAGAGTTAACTTACTCTTCAGTTGGATTGTTAGCAAGAAGTTTTTCGTAATCTTCTTTTGCTCCTACTACGATATCTTTGTAAGCTCGTAGACCAGTACCTGCAGGAATCAATTTTCCACAAATAACGTTCTCTTTCAAACCTTCTAAGTTATCGATCTTACCGCGAATAGCAGCCTCGTTCAATACTTTAGTTGTTTCCTGGAAAGAAGCAGCTGACATAAAGCTTCGTGTTTGAAGAGATGCACGGGTAATACCCTGAAGAATCTGAGTAGAAGTAGCCGCAATAACATCACGTGCAACAACTAGTTTCATATCCTTACGCTTCAATACTGAATTTACATCACGTAATTGTCTTGAAGTAACGATCTGTCCTAAAGACAGTTCGTCAGAATCACCAGCATCAATGATAACTTTCTTACCAAAAATCTCGTCATTCTCCAGCATAAAGGCTTGCTTATCAACAATTTGTTTCTCAAGGAAAATAGTATCTCCCGGATCAGCAATAACAACCTTACGCATCATTTGACGTACGATAATCTCAAAGTGCTTATCATTAATCTTCACACCCTGCATACGATATACATCCTGTACTTCATTCACGATATACTCCTGAACTTTTGTAGGACCTTTAATCGATAAAATATCAGCAGGTGTTGTAGCTCCATCAGAAAGTGGCGTACCAGCTCTAATATAATCACTCTCCTGAACAAGCATTTGCTTAGAAAGAGGTACTAGATACTTCTTCTCTTGACCAGTTCTTGAAGTCACAATAACCTCACGGTTACCACGTTTGATTTTACCAAAAGCAATTTCACCATCAATCTCCGAAACAACAGCTGGGTTAGATGGGTTACGAGCCTCAAACAGCTCAGTAACTCGAGGAAGACCCCCGGTAATATCACCTGTTTTACCAACGTTTCTAGGAATCTTAACAACAGATTGACCAATTGTAATCATATCACCCTCGTTTACAGAAACGTGAGCCCCTACCGGTAAGTTATAAGACTTAAGAATTTCACCGTCAGATCCTAAGATTCTAACACTTGCATTTTTCGCCTTATCCTTAGATTCAATAATTACTTTTTCAGCAAAACCAGTGGCTTCATCAGACTCTTCATTGTAAGTAACACCTTCAATTAAGTGATCAAATGAAATCTTACCAGAGAATTCTGAAATGATCATTGCATTATAAGGATCCCACTCACAAATCAATTCTTCTTTAGAAACATCTGCACCATCCTTAGTATACAGTTTAGAACCGTATGGAATAGTGTGAGTTGATACTGCAATATTGGTATTCTTATCGATGATACGTAATTCAGCCAATCGACCAATTACTACATCGTATTTTTTACCTTCTTCAGTCGTATGCTCAACAGTTCTTAGTTCATCGAACTCAGCAAAACCGTCATATTTAGAGACAACCGAGTTCTCAGCAGAAACGTTACCCGCTGTACCCCCTACGTGGAATGTACGAAGAGTAAGCTGTGTTCCTGGCTCACCAATTGACTGAGCTGCAATAACTCCAACAGCCTCACCTTTTTGAACTAATTCTCCACTTGCAAGGTTACGTCCATAACATTTAGCACAAACACCTTTACGAGCTTCACAAGTTAATACTGAACGAATCTCTACAGTTTCAACTGGTGAAGCTTCTATAGCCTCAGCAATTTCCTCTGTAATTTCCATACCAGAAGCAACTAAAAGCTCTCCTGTTAATGGATGGAATACATCATGAACAGTTGTACGACCCAAGATTCTTTCGAATAGAGAGGCAACAACATCTTCTTGATTCTTAATAGCTGAAGCAGAAAGACCTCTTAATGTACCACAATCAGGTTCGTGGATAATAACGTCTTGTGCAACATCAACCAAACGACGAGTTAAGTAACCCGCATCAGCCGTTTTAAGGGCCGTATCCGCAAGACCTTTACGAGCACCGTGAGTAGAAATAAAGTACTCAAGTACAGAAAGACCTTCCTTAAAGTTTGAAAGAATTGGATTTTCAATAATCTGACCGCCTTTAGCACCAGATTTTTGTGGTTTGGCCATCAGACCACGCATACCACCCAACTGACGAATCTGCTCTCGCGATCCACGAGCACCAGAATCAAGCATCATATATACTGAGTTGAAACCTTGGTTATCGTTTTCCAACTGAGTCATCAATGTTTGAGTCAAGTTAGCATTTACATGCGTCCAAATATCAATAATCTGATTGTAACGTTCGTTGTTAGTAATGAATCCCATATTATAGTTATTCTTTACTTCTTCAACTTGCGCATAACCATCAGCTACCATCGCTTCCTTCTCATCAGGAACTTTAACATCAGAAAGGTTAAAAGAAAGTCCACCTTCAAATGCCTTACGGTAACCTAAGTTTTTAATATCATCAAGGAACTTAGCAGTCAAGTGAACTCCGCACTTCTTATACACATACCCAATGATATCACGTAGAGCTCTCTTTGTAATCAACTGATTTAAGAAACCAGCTTTTTCAGGAGTACACTCATTAACAATGATACGACCAATAGTTGTTTCAACAATAGTATCAACTAATTCGTCTTTTTCATTAAGATCCTTAACTTTTACTTTAATCTTAGCATGAAGATCAACAGCTTTTTCGTTAAAAGCAATCATAGCTTCTTCTGCAGAGTAGAAAGTAATACCTTCACCTTTACAACCTGTTCTTGCCTTAGTAATATAATATAGACCAAGTACCATATCCTGAGAAGGTACAGTAATCGGAGTACCATTCGCGGGATTCAAAATATTGTGAGAACACAACATTAACATTTGAGCCTCAAGAACAGCTTCATTACCTAAAGGCAAGTGAACGGCCATCTGGTCACCATCAAAGTCGGCATTGAAACCGGTACAAGCAAGAGGGTGTAGACGAATCGCTTTTCCTTCAATTAATTTTGGTTGGAAAGACTGAATACCTAAACGGTGAAGCGTTGGAGCACGGTTAAGTAACACTGGATGTCCTTTTAATACATTCTCAAGAATATCCCAAACCACTGGATCTTTACGATCAACGATTTTTTTAGCAGACTTAACAGTCTTTACGATTCCACGCTCAATAAGCTTACGAATAACGAAAGGCTTATAAAGTTCAGCTGCCATATCCTTAGGAATACCACATTCGTGCATTTCCAAGTCTGGTCCTACAACAATAACAGAACGTGCAGAATAGTCAACACGCTTACCCAATAGATTCTGACGGAAACGACCTTGCTTACCTTTCAATGAATCTGAAAGAGATTTTAAAGGACGATTATTCTCTGTCTTAACCGCATTAGATTTACGTGAGTTATCAAATAATGAATCAACAGCCTCTTGAAGCATACGTTTCTCATTACGCAGAATAACTTCTGGAGCTTTGATTTCGATTAGTCTCTTTAGACGATTGTTACGGATGATTACACGACGATAAAGATCATTCAAATCCGAAGTTGCAAAACGACCACCATCCAAAGGTACCAAAGGACGCAATTCTGGTGGAATTACAGGAACAACTTTTACAACCATCCATTCAGGATTATTCACTTCCTTAGAATCACGGAAAGCACCTACAACTTGAAGACGTTTCAAAGCTTCGTTCTTACGTTGCTGAGACGTTTCAGTATTTGCTTTATGACGTAATTCATATGATAATGAATCAAGATCTAAACGAGAAAGTAAACTGCAAAGTGCATCAGCACCCATCTTAGCAATAAACTTATTTGGATCTTCATCATCAAGGAATTGATTTTCCATTGGAAGTTCATCAAGTATATCTAAATACTCTTCTTCTGTTAGGAAATCAAGATAATTGACACCATCAGCGGCTTTTACACCCGGGTTAATTACGACATAACGTTCGTAATAAATGATCGTATCTAATTTTTTTGTTGGTAAACCTAAAAGGTAACCAATTTTATTTGGTAACGATTTAAAATACCAAATATGCGCTACAGGCACAACCAACTGGATGTGTCCCATACGCTCACGGCGTACTTTTTTCTCGGTTACCTCAACACCACATCGGTCACAAACAATACCACGGTAACGGATACGTTTATATTTACCACAGTGGCACTCATAATCTTTTACAGGACCGAAAATTCTTTCACAGAATAATCCGTCACGTTCTGGTTTATAAGTACGATAGTTGATGGTTTCAGGCTTTAAAACTTCACCACTAGATCTTTCTAAGATCTCTTCAGGAGAAGCAAGACTGATAGAGATTTTTGTAAAATTACTCTTTACTTTGTTATCTCTTCTGAATGCCATATATTGAAAATTAGGATATTAACAAATTGATTCATGAAAAGTGAATGTCGGAAGAACCAACATTCACTTTCTATATAAGGCTTATACTAATTTAACGCTCAAGCCAAGACCTCTAAGTTCGTGTAATAACACGTTCAGAGATTCAGGAATACCTGGAGCTGGCATAGGTTCACCTTTAACGATAGCTTCATAAGCTTTCGCTCTACCCATTACATCATCCGACTTAATCGTCAAGATTTCCTGTAGAACATGAGCAGCACCAAAGGCCTCAAGAGCCCATACCTCCATCTCTCCAAAACGCTGACCACCAAACTGAGCCTTACCACCAAGTGGTTGCTGAGTAATCAGAGAATAAGGACCGATAGAACGCGCGTGCATCTTATCATCAACCATGTGACCTAGTTTCAGCATGTAGATAACACCAACCGTTGCAGGTTGATCAAATCTTACACCAGTACCTCCATCATGAAGATAGGCTTTACCAAAAGCAGGAACACCAGCTTTGTCAGTATATGCAGTAATTTCGTCTAGACTTGCACCATCGAAAATCGGAGTTGCAAACTTCAAACCTAACTCAATACCAGCCCACCCAAGAACAGTTTCAAAAACCTGTCCAAGGTTCATACGAGATGGTACACCAAGTGGATTCAAGCAAATATCTACAGTAGTTCCATCCTCAAGGAATGGCATATCTTCCTGACGAACAACACGTGAAACAATACCCTTATTACCGTGACGACCCGCCATTTTATCACCAATTTGAAGTTTACGCTTCTTAGCAACATAAACTTTAGCCATTTGGATGATACCTACTGGCATTTCGTCTCCGATAGTAACGTTGTATTTCTTACGTTTACTTGCACTATCTAGTTCTTTATACTTTATAACATAGTTATGCAGTAAGGTCTTAATGGTTTCATTCTTTTCCTTATCCGTTGTCCACTTATTAGGGTCAACTTGAAGGTAATTAATCTCCATCAATAATTTCTGAGTAAACTTAACACCTTTAGGAATCAAGTCAACACTCAAATAATCCTTAACACCTTGTGAAGTCTTACCATTAACAATCGTAAACAATTTCTCAATAAGAAGGTTGTTTAGACTGGCAATAGTTTTATCAAATTCTTCATCAAGTTTCTGCAATAATGGCTTGTCGCTTTGTTTAGACTTACGGTCGCGAACAGCACGAGAGAATAATTTTTTCTCAATCACAACACCACGAAGTGAAGGTGAAGCTTTAAGCGATGCATCTTTCACATCACCTGCTTTATCACCGAAAATTGCACGAAGCAATTTCTCCTCTGGAGAAGGATCAGATTCTCCTTTAGGAGTAATCTTACCGATAAGAATATCGCCTGGCTCAACATTTGCACCAATACGAATCAAACCATTTTCATCAAGGTTACGAGTAGCTTCTTCACTTACATTAGGAATATCAGAAGTTAACTCTTCCATTCCACGTTTTGTATCACGTACTTCAAGAGTGTACTCATCAACATGAATTGAGGTAAATACATCATCCTTTACAATACGTTCAGAAATTACAATCGCATCCTCATAGTTATAACCCTTCCAAGGCATAAATGCCACCTTAAGGTTACGACCAAGTGCTAACTCACCAGTTTGAGTACCATATCCGTCAGTTAAGATTTGCCCCTTAACTAATTTATCACCTTTAGCTACAATAGGCTTTAGGTCAATAGTAGTTCCCTGGTTTGTTTTTTGATATTTTGGTAAATTGTAAGTGATTACATTTGATTCAAAACTAACAAATGCTTCATTTTCGCTTCTTTCGTAAGCGATTACAATCTTAGTTGCATCAACAAATTCAACAACACCATCTCTTACAGCAACAATCTGAGTACGAGAATCCTTAGCAACTGTTGCCTCAAGACCTGTACCTACCACTGGAGATTCTGGCTTGATAACAGGAACAGCCTGACGCATCATATTCGATCCCATCAGTGCACGGTTGGCATCATCATGCTCTAGGAACGGAATCAAAGAAGCCGCCATGGAAGCAATCTGGTTAGGCGCAACGTCCATCAAATCTAAGTTCTCAATCTCTTCAAATGGGAAGTCACCATCTTTACGTGATTTTGCCTTATCGTTTACAAATGAACCATCGTCATTCAATGGAGCATTAGCTTGAGCGATAGTCAAACCTTCCTCTTCTTCAGCTGAAAGATAACCAACACCTTCATGACTTAGATCAACTTTACCATCTACAACCTTACGGTATGGTGTTTCAATAAACCCTAGATCATTAATCTTCGCGAATACACACAATGAAGAAATCAAACCAATATTTGGTCCCTCTGGTGTTTCAATAGGACATAAACGACCGTAGTGAGTATAGTGAACATCTCGAACCTCGAAACCTGCTCTCTCACGAGACAGACCACCTGGTCCAAGAGCTGACATTCTTCTCTTATGAGTTACCTCGGCAAGTGGATTCGTTTGATCCATAAACTGAGACAAAGCATTCGTTCCAAAGAATGAATTAATAACTGAAGATAAAGTCTTCGAGTTAATCAAATCAATCGGAGTAAACACCTCATTGTCACGCACATTCATTCTTTCACGAATTGTACGAGCCATACGAGCTAAACCAACTCCAAACTGACTATATAATTGTTCCCCTACAGTACGAACACGACGGTTACTCAAGTGGTCAATATCATCCACATCGGTACGCGCATTCAGTAGCTTAATAAGGTACTTTATGATCTCAATAATATCTTCCTTGGTTAATACTTTAGTATCTCTATCCGTATTAAGACCAAGTTTCTTGTTAATTCTATAACGACCAACATCACCTAAATCGTAACGCTTATCAGAGAAGAATAACTTGTCAATTACATCACGAGCTGTAGCCTCATCTGGTGGCTCAGAGTTTCTTAATTGACGATAAATATGAAGAACAGCTTCTTTCTCAGAGTTACAAGGGTCTTTTTGCAAAGTATTATAAATAATTGCATAGTCAGCAAGATTTTGCTGTTCCTTGTGTAACAAAATAGTCTTAGCCCCTGATTCAAGAATTTCTTCGATATGTTCTGGTTCAACTATAGTTTCTCTATCAATAATAACTTCGTTACGTTCGATAGAAACAACCTCTCCTGTATCCTCATCTACGAAGTCTTCAATCCAAGATTTAAGAACACGAGCGGCAAGTTTACGACCGACAACTTTCTTAAGTCCGGTTTTTGAAACTTTAATTTCATCAGCGAGATCAAAGATCTCTAGAATTTCTTTATCGCTTTCGAAACCAATCGATCTTAATAGAGTGGTAACAGGAAGCTTTTTCTTACGATCAATATAAGCATACATGACATTATTGATGTCAGTAGCAAACTCGATCCACGATCCTTTGAAAGGAATAATACGTGCGGAATATAACTTAGTTCCGTTGGTATGTAAACTTTGTCCGAAGAATACACCTGGAGAACGGTGAAGTTGAGATACAACTACACGCTCAGCACCATTGATTACGAAAGTACCCTTTTCTGTCATGTAAGGTACAGTTCCAAGATATACATCTTGAATCACAGTATCGAAATCCTCATGCTCAGGATCTGTACAATATAGCTTTAGTTTAGCCTTAAGAGGCACACTGTAACTAAGGCCACGCTCGATACATTCTTCTATGGAGTAACGTGGTGGATCAACAAAATAGTCAAGAAATTCCAGTACGAAATTGTTACGTGTATCCGTAATTGGAAAATTCTCACTAAATACCTTAAATAATCCTTCGCTCTTTCTTTTTTCAGAAATTGTTTCCAACTGAAAAAAGTCTTGAAAAGATTTTAATTGTACCTCCAGAAAGTCAGGATATAAAAACTGATCTTTATTCGAAGCAAAACTAATTCTTTGACTAATAGTATTTGAAGACATTTACTTGAAATTAATTGAACCTAAACAATAATAAACAACAAAAAGGCTTAGAGTTCCAAATTAATGAAACTCTAAACCAAGAATAACCTTATTTAAAGGTCTTAGCGCTTCTATTTAAGTTCAACTTCAGCTCCAGCCTCTTCTAATTGTGCTTTTAATGCTTCAGCTTCTTCTTTAGAAACTTTCTCTTTCAATGGAGCTGGTGCAGCATCAACTGCAGCTTTAGCATCCTTAAGTCCAAGACCAGTTAATTCTTTAACTAATTTCACAACAGCAAGCTTAGAACCACCTGCCGCTTTAAGAATTACGTCAAATTCAGTTTGCTCAGCAGCACCACCTTCAGCAGCTCCACCTGCAACTACTACAGCAGCAGCAGCTGGCTCAATTCCGTACTCATCTTTTAAGATTTGAGCTAATTCACTTACTTCCTTAACAGTCAAATTAACTAATTCTTCTGCAAACTTTTTTAAATCTGCCATTTTGGTTTATTTTTTAAATTTAAATACTCTAATATATTACTCTTACTCTGATACTACTTCTTCAGTATCTTCACTCTTACCGTTTTCTAAAGCAGAAACAACTTTCTGAATTGGAGATTGCAATGCTGCAATAATATCACCAATAAGTTCTTCCTTAGACTTAATAGACGCAAGTGTGTCTAACTCACCAGTTCCAATATAAACAGCTCCTTCTACGAAAGCTCCTTTTAGTACTGGTTTATCATTACTTTTGTTGAATTCTTTGATTAGCTTAGCAGGAGCATTTCCTACATCTGAAAGCATAAGAGATGTTGATCCCTTAAGGGTTCCAGTCAAATCATCACACTCAACTTCTACTTTATTCAAAGCGTTACGAAGCAAAGTGTTTTTTACAACAATCATCTTGATCTGCTTCTCAAAACAAGCTCTACGTAAAGCAGAGGTTGTTTCAGCATCCATTCCTGAAGTGTCAGCTAGATAAAAGTGATTTGATGCGTTGATTTGTTCTGTCAAGCTATCAATAATCTGAATTTTGTCTTCCTTTTTCATGATTACCAAGGTCTCGATTAAAAAATAATTTGATTAGTCAATAAGTGATTTAGGATCAATTTGAATCCCTACACTCATTGTACTTGACAGGTATACACTCTTGATGTAAGTCCCTTTCGCTGCAGATGGCTTCAATTTGTTGATAATACCTACGAATTCCATAGCATTATCTTTGATTTTATCTGCTTCAAAAGATACCTTAGCAACTGATGAATGAATAATACCATATTTGTCGACCTTGAAATCTATCTTACCAGCCTTAACTTCGTTAACAGCTTTAGCAATGTCCATAGTTACAGTACCACTCTTAGGATTTGGCATTAAACCACGTGGGCCTAATACACGTCCAAGTGCACCTACTTTAGCCATAACAGTTGGCATTGTAATGATAACATCAATATCAGTCCATCCTCCTTTGATCTTAGCAATAAATTCGTCAAGACCAACATAGTCAGCACCTGCAGCTTTAGCTTCTTCTTCCTTATCAGGAGTACAAAGTACTAAAACACGAACATTCTTACCAGTACCATGAGGTAGAGTTACCACTCCACGAACCATTTGATTCGCTTTTCTAGGGTCAACTCCTAAGCGGACATCCATATCCACTGAAGCGTCAAATTTAGTAGTAGTAATCTCCTTAACCAATGCTGCTGCTTCGTCGATAGTATAGATCTTATCTGCTTCGACTTTTTCTAAAGCTAACTTTCTATTCTTTGTTAGTTTACTCATTTTAAATGCAGTATTAAAAATTATTGATTAAGCGGACTATCACCTGAAATAGTGACACCCATACTTCTTGCTGTTCCAGCTACCATACTCATGGCGCTCTCAACTTCAAAAGCATTTAAATCTTTCATCTTACCTTCTGCGATAGCTCTTACTTGTTCCCAAGTAATTGAACCAACCTTAACACGGTTTGATTCCGCAGAACCTGATTTTAATTTTGCAGCTTCTAAAACCTGAACAGCAACAGGAGGAGTTTTCGTAATGAATTCAAAAGAACTATCACTGTAAACAGTGATAACAACTGGAACAACTTTCCCAGCCATATCTTGAGTTCTTGCATTGAATTGTTTACAAAAATCCATAATATTAACTCCTTTAGCACCTAATGCCGGTCCTACTGGAGGTGAAGGATTTGCAGCACCACCTTTGATCTGCAACTTTATTAATCCTGCTACTTCTTTAGCCATAGTTTTACTTTTCTAAAGGTTTTTTATTCTTTTTCTACTTGCATGAAACTTAATTCCAGAGGTGTTTTACGTCCGAAGATCTTAACCATAACTTTCAGTTTTCTCTTCTCTGCATTAACCTCTTCTATCACACCAGTAAAACCATTAAATGGTCCATCAGTCACATTTACCGACTCACCAACAAAGTAAGGAACACTAATTTCCTCATCTTTAGTAGTAAGTTCGTCGACCTTACCCAAAATACGATTCACTTCTGATTGTCGCAATGGAGACGGGTCGCCGCCTTTAGTATCCCCCAGGAAGCCAATCACATTCGTAACACTACGAAGGATGTGAGGAATTTCGCCTGTCAATGCAGCTTCGATCAAAACATAGCCTGGTAAGAAAATTCTTTCCTTGCTAATTTTTTTACCGTTGCGCACCACAAACACTTTCTCGGTTGGAATGAGAACCTGTGATACGTAATCCTGAAGTCCAAGATTAGAAATCTCACTTAAGATATACTCTTGGACTTTCTTTTCTTTTCCTCCTACAGCCCGTAGAACATACCATTTTTTGTCAATTTCAGCCATCTTAAAATTTCAGTGATTAGTAAAACATACTATATACAGTGTCCATCAAATTCTTAAACCCCAAATCCATTAAGGAGATTGCAGTAGCAATAATTGCTGAAGCTACCATTACTACGATAGCACTGCTTTGAAGTTCAGACCATGTTGGCCACGATACTTTTTCTGTAAGTTCGTTATAAACGTCTTTGATATAATTTACTAATTTCATGTGCTTGCAATTAAAGTTTTAATTCACATGGAAGTTGCCTCACAGTCTAAATAAATCCAGTTTGTGAGACTTATTTTATAAGACAAAATATCCTTTAGCACGGGTGGAGAGACTCGAACTCCCGACACCTGGTTTTGGAGACCAGTGCTCTGCCAACTGAGCTACACCCGTAAAGAAGAGTGATTCAACTAATGAATCACTCTTTATATCAAAATTACTCTACAATTTCAGTAATCTGACCAGCACCTACAGTTCTACCACCTTCACGGATAGCGAAACGTAAACCTAAATCACAAGCTACTGGAGTAATCAATTCAACGTTAATAGTAACGTTATCACCTGGCATTACCATCTCAACACCTTCTGGAAGAGTAATCTCACCAGTTACATCAAGAGTTCTGATATAGAACTGAGGACGGTATTTGTTATGGAATGGAGTATGACGTCCACCTTCTTCTTTCTTCAATACATAAACCTCAGCCTTAATCTTAGTATGAGGAGTAATAGTATTAGGGTGACAGATAACCATACCACGTTTGATAGCAGTCTTCTCAATACCTCTCAACAAGATACCTACATTATCACCAGCTTGACCTTCGTCAAGAATCTTACGGAACATCTCAACACCAGTACAAACAGTTTTCATTCCCTCAGCACCAAGACCGATAATCTGAAGCTCTTCACCAGTTTTCACGATACCAGTTTCGATACGACCTGTAGCTACAGTTCCACGACCAGTAATAGAGAATACATCCTCAATTGGCATCAAAAACGCCTTATCTACATCACGTGGAGGAAGTGGAATCCAAGTATCAACAGCTTCCATAAGCTCCATAATCTTCTCTTCCCACTCTGGCTCACCGTTAAGTCCACCAAGTGCAGAACCTGCAATAATAGGAGTATCATCTCCATCAAACTCATAGAAATCAAGAAGCTCACGAACTTCCATTTCTACTAATTCTAACATCTCCTCATCATCAACCATGTCAACTTTATTCAAGAAAACAACGATTCTAGGAACGTTTACCTGACGAGCCAACAAGATGTGCTCGCGAGTCTGTGGCATAGGCCCATCAGTAGCAGCACAAACAAGGATCGCACCATCCATCTGAGCAGCACCAGTTACCATATTCTTCACGTAATCCGCGTGACCTGGACAGTCAACGTGTGCATAGTGACGATTAGCAGTTTGATACTCAACGTGAGCAGTGTTAATAGTAATACCTCTTTCCTTCTCCTCTGGAGCATTATCGATAGAATCGAAAGATGCAACTTCAGAAAGTCCTCTATTTGCCAATACAGTTGTAATAGCAGCAGTTAAGGTAGTTTTACCGTGGTCAACGTGACCGATAGTACCAATATTTACGTGTGGTTTTGACCTATCAAAATGTTCTTTAGCCATAACTCGAAAAGTTAATTAATGATTAGACAACAATTAAAACAATATTTTATATTTTTTGAGCCATTGATGAGATTTGAACTCATGACCTCTTCCTTACCAAGGAAACGCTCTACCCCTGAGCTACAACGGCAAAACAATATGAGCGGGAAACGAGACTCAAACTCGCGACCCTCAGCTTGGAAGGCTGATGCTCTATCAACTGAGCTATTCCCGCAAAACACACAAACATCGCAACATCTGCGCAAGCTAATTCATTGTGGGGAGAGCAGGATTCGAACCTACGAAGACAAAGTCAGCGGAGTTACAGTCCGCCCCAGTTGGCCACTTTGGTATCTCCCCAATAATAAATTCAAAAAAATGAGCCGGTGGCCGGATTCGAACCGACGACCTGCTGATTACAAATCAGCTGCTCTGACCAACTGAGCTACACTGGCAATTAACAGACCATTCGCATCAGGACGTACAATTCCCTCACAAATGGTCTGCAAATGTAAAAACATTTTACCTATATAACAAAACTATCAAATAATATTTCCAATTATTTTCCACGAAGCTTTTCCTTACGTTTAGTGATCTGACGCTTCAAGGCATCTGACGCTAAATCAACAGCTTCTTCGAACGTTTTGCTTTGCTTTTGTGCAAATATATCACCTCCCGGGATATTAAATTTTATCTCTACTTCTTTATTTTCTACAACCGATGGTTTTTCAGCTCGCAAAAAAACTTCTACACTTGTGACATCATCATCAAGCTTAAGTAATTTATCGACTCTGTTATTAACAAAATCTTCTAACCGAACATCAGCACTGAAACCTACTGCCTGAATGTTTACTTTCATACTCTATCCTCCAAGTTTTATGCTCTGGGGTGAGCCTGTTTATAAATATCGTTTAACCTCTCAAAGCTTGTATGAGTGTATATCTGAGTTGCAGACAAATTAGAATGTCCCAACAACTCTTTAATAGCATTCAATTCAGCTCCATTATTAAGCAAATGTGTAGCAAATGTGTGACGCAACACATGAGGACTTTTTTTAGAAAGCGTTGTGATTTTTGACAAATGCTTTGTCACAATTCTATACAACAACTTTTCGTAAGCAGGTTTTGATTGGCTTGTTAAAACCAAAAAACCATCCTTATCCGTACAAAGCAAAAATCTCTGCTCCAGATACTCATCAAGAAGTGTTTCGAGATTATCACTAACAGGAATAATTCTCTCCCTATTTCTTTTACCTAAAACTCGAACGACAGAAGAAGAACGATCAAAACCAGACACCCTTAAATTCATCATTTCAGATAAACGCATGCCAGTATGATAAAACAATTCAACAACTAGTCTGTCTCGAATCCCTTCAAACCCCTCACCAAAATCTACTTCTTGCAATAACCGCATACTATGTTCAGCGACGAAATTAGGAAGCTTCTTCCCTTGTTTCGGACCAACAACTCTATCCATCGGATTTTGTTGCACCAACGACTCTCGCAGTAAATATTTAAAAAAGGACTTCAAAGAAGATAATTTCCTATTTACCGTTCTGGCTGAGCAGCCTTCATTCATTAAAAAAACAATCCACCTTCGGACATCCTTAAAGTTTAAATCAACAATTTCACTTTCCTCAACACCGTAAGATGATAAAAAAGAAAAGAATTGACTCAAATCACAATCATAGGATACTAAAGTATGTTTTGAGTATCGTTTTTCGTATTGTAAATAAGACAGAAAAGATTCCTTATATCTCATACACTTTTAATTCATAGTCTAGATAAACTAAATTACAAAAAAAATAAGACATCGAAACCTTTTTCAAAAGAAATTAATCTTCGTTCAACTGCATTTGCTGAACATAAACTGCGTGAATTTTCTCTTTTCTTTTTCTAACTGAAGGCTTTACATAAACTTGTCTTCCACGTAATTCCTTAATTACACCAGTTTTTTCGAATTTTCTTTTGAATTTTTTTAAGGCTCTTTCAATGTTTTCGCCTTCCTTCATAGGAATAATAATCATAGTTTCTTCTTTTATTTAATTATTTCTAAATGAGCCGCAAACTTATTAATTCATTCACGATATTTCAAACAAATTTATAAAAATCT